>LFCJ01000008.1_pt1 | contig 106520 bp, 98 predicted proteins | sample 643141 | NCBI WGS metagenome assembly LFCJ01 (sample SAMN03766243, study PRJNA286221) | soda lake metagenome | biome: soda lake; feature: Kulunda steppe; material: water; isolation source: sample B1-Br-g2 brine of Lake Bitter-1 | place: Russia: Kulunda steppe | collected 2010-07
AATTGGCGAAAGATTTTCATTACTGAGGTAATCTTATTTACGTTCACTAATATACTTTATGATTTCTTTTTGTCTATTTTACGTTTTAAAATCCACCAAATTATAATTTCAAGTACATCTCATATTTAGCTCATAACTCTATTTCTTAACGAGCTAGTCCTCAGGGCGAGAAAAGTAAATAACCATAGTCCATTATCGTATATCAATTGTCAACAACCCCGACCTCAAGGGTCGGGGTTCTCGTCCTGCACCGCCTATAGAAACAACGCAAATAGCGATAGAGTTAATGTAATCATTATAAATAAGAACATATACTTAGTAAATTTTATTAAATCACCTCGAAATGCATCTGTGGCTGTTTTAGCTAAATCAGTGGTAGTTACATTTGATTGAGGATTAACTCTCATAAATAGAGCCAATATTACAAACACTGATATAAATAACGTGATAACAGTGACGATTAGGTCCCAAACTGTAGCGCCACTTGGGGCCTCAGGTTCTTCAACTGGTGGAAACATATTAGATGAAGAGGATTCATAGTATATTACATCAGACGGTAATTCCCACCATTTATCTACGCTTTCAAATCTTATTTCAATATCTTCATCTTTTTCGGGCTTATCTTCATGTCGAAATACAGTAATATATGCAATTCCCTCTTCATTTGTATCAATTTCTTGTTCACCATAAATTGGCTCTCCAAAATCATCTTGTTTATTAGCTCTTTCAGCAACTAATCTGTCTTCCGTATTTCTATCATTAGTATGTATAGGATTTTCAGAGCCATCTGTCAATTCTACTCTTAGTAGAACTTCATTATCTTCTAATTGTCCAGGTATTGGAACACGATTATTATCTGGTGTTTCATCTCTCATTTCACTTCGTCTTTCTGATGGTATACTATCTAAATCTAATTCTGTTAATCTAATATTAGTAGTATCACCAAATCTAATATCGTCTGTATCTAAATCCTCATGTTTCCAAGTAGCATTCCCTGCAATAGATAAATGCTGAATTGGCGTATCTGAATATATCTCAAATTCTGTTGCTTCGTTGTATCCTCTGGGTTCCATATCAGTTAATGAGTAAAAATCTATAGAAGGATTAAGCTGTTCAAATGAACTTGGTGAAGTTGACTTAAGAGCCGATAGTATAGATTCCTCATATCCTGCGTCAACATTTCCAAATTCATTATATTCTGGACTATCTTCAATCAAGCTATCTTCAATTATATTGCTTGCAATGTATGGATTGTATAAATTACATGTATTAGTAGTATCGACTGTAGAATCTGTATCCATATAATCTGCACAATAAGATGAACGTATTGGAGTGTTTATGTTGGATTGTTCTGTCGAATGAATGTTCACATCATCAATTCTAGAGTGTTGCGTTAATTCTGTCTCTAGCGTGTTGGTTGTTGGCAAAATATGTGCTTGAAGAGGCAAAGCTCCTGATGGGAATTCCGTGTTAACATGATTTGGCGTGTTTTCAGGCGGTATTCCATGTTCTCTATAATTATAACAGTCTTCATTCTCTTCACAACTTTCTGTAAATTCATATATAGAATCCCATGCAGTATCTCGAAGAGTGAAATAGTTCCATCGAGAATTTATCTGATTAATGGGTTCATTTAAATCAATTGAAACCATATACCAAACTTTTTTATGAGATTCTATCTCATTATTTAGTTCGAAACTTAAGTCTATCTGATTTTCTCCAATTACTTCTTCCGATATATTTTCATTTTGAATGATTCTCTGTAATTCTCCTGTATTTTCATCGGTAAATATTGCGGTAGAAGAGTCTATTTGGTTACCTTCAATCTCTGTTTCGATGTGATTATTACTAAATGAACCTTCAGCCCAAACATCTAATTTAACATCCATATCTTCTGTAATTTCCCCTTGTAATGCTTGAGGGTTATTTAAATTATCGTCCAAACCAGCTTGATTACCAATATATATACTCTCTTCAAACCGTTTGCTAGATTCAGGAACAGAATTTATTGACTCTAATGATATAGAATCTTGGAGAGTGATTCCATTTGATTGAATATTTGACCATCTTGTTGAATCAAAATCGTATTCCGTAATAGCTGTTCCACCTATTTCCTCAAGATTTCGATTTACATAAGCTCTTGTTTCACCAGGCATTGAAAGTAATTCTACATCAAAATCCTCGATTCTAGGTGAATCCTCCGATGCGAATCTATCAATATACTTTCTATCTGTTAAAGTATCTGAGTACGCTATCTCTTCAGAATTATAAAATTCCGTTTTCAAACCATCTTGATACTCATCTTCAGGACTATAACAACCATCAGGTGAAACTTCTACATATGAACACTCGCCACTTCCGAATTCACCATCACATTCTGAAGGTAAATCATCTCTTACATCCATTCTAAGTGGGCAGGATTCTATATTTGGAACATATTCATATTCTGTTTTTGTATATTCTTTAGAAACCTTCATTTCGGAAGCAAAGTTAATAAAATTTTCTTTATTTATACTTTCTGTATCGTATTCAAATTTTTTAACGCCTCCAGAACTTGATTCTTTTGAATCTAATTTAATAAAATCTAAACCTTCATCTTGCAACCTCTCATAACCAAAATCAATTTCATACGATAATCCAGATGAGGAATATTCATATCTTATATCCCCTTCTTCAGGTTCACTTGGCGTATAATCAGACGGTGAATCTCCAATTGATGAGTCATATGTTATATATACATTTCCTGAGTTATTAGCAATTACATCCCATTCTTTTTCCATCGCATCTGTAGGAGATTTAACGCTTGGTTCTATATTATCAATTTTAACATAGCTATTTTCAAACGCGTTTCCTGTAAATTCAGAAGTAGTTTCTTTATTCTGATACGTTTCACCATCATATCTTGGAGAAATAACACTACTATCTCCACTTTGAGATATGATATTATTTGCAGCTTCCATATACATTCTATTATTAAGAATAGATAGTTCTTCAGGATAATTATCATATGAACTAGCATCCGTTCTATATTCTGGATATTGTCTTTCTAATACTATTCCTGCATCAATAACTGGCGAGGGACTATTTGAATTATTTCGGTTTAATTCAACCTCAACGTGATATTCGAAATCAGAAATTTCATTATCAATATCTAAGTCTACATCTACAAGTTCTAGGGATTCATTGTCTGCTCTTTGCGTATCATCAGGATAAATTTTAACAGTATCTAAAACTCTTGGTTCTCCTGAAACTCTTTCAATAGTTAATTCTATATATGTATTATTTTCATCTGGAACGTATGCAAACAAACGAGCTGAATCTGGTGGATATTCTACTACAGTTGGATTTTCACCTTCATCATGTGTTGACGAAAATGAATGGTCTAACTGGTAAATAAATGATTCTGAATTCTCTTCATCTTCTATTCCTGTGATTTCTTCACTGGCATACAATGGTGTTGATTGATGAAATCCTTGCCATTGACCCGCGATATCTGTCCCCAATCGACCATATCCTTGATACATATAATAACCATATTCTTCCGTTAGCTGCGTATCTATATCTTCACTAAGAGCAATATTTGGTTGTTTAAATAATGCTCTCTCTGAACCATAACCATCATCTGATAGTCTATCGTCTGAGCTAAATGCTATTTCATCAAATATATAATCCCAGTCTAAATTTGTCTCACAATTTTCATAAAAGCCATCTGGATTTTCTCTACATGTAGTGTGGTCTGCATATGCGATGGATGTAATCAAAGCTAACATTAGTATTAGTGATAGTATAATTATGTAGGATTTTGCTCTCATTAGTGTTTAATAATATATATGTGTTTCATATTGCAATAGTCTGTGGGTTCTAAGTGTTAAAATGGGAAGAAACAACTAATATCAACTTGGGGGACAATCTCATTTGCTGCGGCTCCTAAAAAGGCAATTACAATGGGGACTCCAAAACCAGCCTTTATAACTTTTCTTTTTTCTTCATTATAATCTTTACCTGTTGATAAGATTGATGCAATTGTTAACATTACATAAAAAAATGTACCAAGAACAGGACCTAGTGCAGCTAATATAAGAAAACCACTCTCCATTGCCGTTTGTGCATCATCTGCGTCTTCGCATAAATCTAATGGTTCCGCTGAAACAGGTCCTGAAAATAAAGATAACAGTATTAAAGATAATAACAATACTTTTGCTATTCTATTCATCTGTATCATTAAATATATTTAAGTATTACAGCCCTATATTAATATCCTTTCATTAATCACTTCCTGCAAACGGCAAGATACATGAAAATTCAAGTTCAGGGACGAGTTCTGTCATAGCAGCGTTTGCTACATATATCACAATTATAACAAATGCTCCTCTCTTTACGGCTTTATTTCTACTCTCTACGTATTCTTCTTCTCCTGGTCGTGCAGCGCTAGCAAGAGTATAAGCACCACCTCCAATAATTGCAACAGCTGCAGCGAACGTAACAATCAAGGTGGAAATCGTCTCAGCATATCCACCTAAATCGGTTTCTTCGTCTCCTTCACAGAATATATTATCCGCATCAGCAGCTACAGGAGATGTGAATAACGCTCCAACTAACAATATCGCAATTATGAAAACTGTCATACTGTGTATTAATCTTGACATATCAGTTATATTTATGTTATATATGGATAAAAGATTATCTAGTAGAGGATGCAATTAATATAGTTTCTATATGTTATCTGATTTTAAAGTGTAAAAATTTATAGTATATTTGGTAACATACATGTTACTTCATATGTGGTAATATATTCTAATATAAATCCTCCAATCATAATAACGGGAGGCAGCAATATCCCTGATAGAATAACTTTGATTCTCATTCGTGCGTATTTTGCAGGGTCATCATCATCTGTTGGCGTGAAAAATGCATCCCTAACACTTGCATATATCCCTCCAAATATACCAAACAATATAGAACCTATCATACCTACTCTTACTATTCTTTCAGATAAAGAAACTAATCCTTCGTGAGTATAATCTACTCTATCATATTGTGGATTGTCGGGAGCAATGGTTTGATTATCAGCTGTTTTTTCACATAAAAATAATTGTGCATTTACAGGCATTGTTGCCAATAAAAAAACAGCAAATAATGCGAAAGTTATAGAGAATATTTTATTCATTTATATATAGTTATTAAAAGATTCCTTTATTATTTTCTACAAGCAGATAAGTTCCCGTTTAATAATAGAAAAAACCTGATAATTTAATAGAGTTATTTAGGATTGAGTCTTGCGTATTTTAATTATCTTCTACACTAAGCTTTTCATCTCCTGCTATTAAATATCCCTCTACATCCATTATACCTGACGCAGATTCTATTCTAATCGTGTTTTCTCCTAAAGTTAAAGCGGAAGAGGGGATTGTTATTATGCCATCTGAAATGATTTCGTCATCTGAAATCATTGATTCAGGTATTTCTATATCTGTTTCTTCACCCATTCCATTTATAACGGTTATCTCTAATCCTGTTGTTGGGTCAGAGTCAAAAGTATATTGGATTCTAGATTTTGCATCAGGTTCTAAACCATCAACATCATCTGAATTTACGGTTAATTTATTATCTCCTTGCGTTAATAGGTTTGATGATTGTACATTTTCCCAAGGTTCTGTTTCAGGGTTAGGTCTAGTAATATCTTCAACTATGGATTCTGATTCAACGCTTATTTCGTCGGCTACAGCAGTGTTATTTAATACTAATTGATAATTAAATTCATCGGTGTGAGTGTTCTCAAAGTCAATTATATTTGAACCAGGGGATAAATCAATATCTGAAGATACGGAACACGTCAAGTTCTGAGCAAAATCACTTGGTTCACAGGCGTCCTCACCATTTAACGTAGCAGAAGGATAATTGAATTCTTCATCTTCAGACCATTCAATTATGGCTGTGTATCCACCTGAAGCAGAATTGAATCTAAATGTATGTTCTCCTTGAGATAAAGTCCCTATTTGGTATGAGCGTGTCCCTTGGAATTCATCTTCATTTTGTATTTTATTTTCTCCATCAATATCTAGTGTTGGCGTATCTATTGTGGATTCTGATTGCCATGTTAATGAATAATCTATAGCTCCATCATTCTGTGAATTGAATGCCAATTCTGTGCTATTAGGTGGTAGTTCTACTGTAGAACTTTCTGTTGATTCTAAAACGCCATCATAACTCATATCTGTTATACCATTGTTTCCAACATCTATTCCTAAATTCTGAGGGTTTTCTTTTTGAGTATATATTATTTCAAACTGTGTGTTATCAATTCCTTCTTGTTTATAATTAAAAACTTGTTCCTCGGGCTCCATTTCAGGCAATTCACAAACGCCATTATTCGCCAATTCAATACAATCGTACTCATTATCATTATTAGTGTCTAATTTCACCTCACCTTCTGAATCAAGATTTGAAACTTGAATATTACCTTGAACACTACCATAATTTCGTTCTATATTTGAAGGTTCTGATAAAAATGGACCCTCATTATTTACATGAATATAACTTGTACCTTCGGAACTATCCCCAATGACTCTATAACCAAGATTTATCTCTTTCTCTGAATTACCTTCAATAGTTGCTGTCGTTGACATATCTCGTTCTCCGTTTACGAATAATTCAAATTCTTCTGTTACGGAATTAGTATCTGTATTCTCAACAGTTATCGCTGTCACAGCACTAAAATCATCTTCGTATTCTATATCTATTATATTTAAATTATCATTTTCTGTACCACTATATGGGGATTCAAAATCATTTCCTGCTCCAGTAACGGTGTCTGCATATACATCCATTCCAATATTAATCTGGTCATCTTCTTCTAAACTCATTATAGTGCTATCTTCTCCCAATATGCTTTCTATTTCTTCCCCATTTATTTCATACCATACATCTATTAATTCCTCATTTTGAATCGCATCAAATTCCCAATCAATATTATATGTTCCACTTTCATCAATGACGGCAATTTCTTCTACGATTTCTTTACTTCCTTCTGAAGCCGATTTTTCTATATTTTTTTCACCTGTGATTGAGGCCTCAGAATCACCTCCTAAAAATCGTATTTCGGCATCCATAATGTTTTGATTACCATCAAAATTTTCTTGTATCTGACCGTCATTATTTAGTGTTCCTGTTATTGTTTTATTTGTCTCTTTCGTTATTGGCGTCACTTGCAAATTACCATTTGTATATGCTGTTACGCCTGTATCTATAGCTTCTATATTATCTATATAATCCAAAGTTCCTGTTTTTTGCTGTTGTGATTGTGCAGTTCCATCCGTAAGAGTAACATTTACTTCTCCTAATGTTTCTTCACTAGATATAGATATTTGTTCCTGAGTTGATTCTCCGCCCGTAACTTCTACAGTTCTTGTATTCATGTCAGCCGCGCTTTCATTTGTTAATATAATATCCATATCTTCTGCATTTCTATTTCCTATCACTTCGAAATTTTCCGATGACCCTTCATATCTATTATTTTCAATTGTTTCTTCTGATGTTAATGGAGCATAAACAGATAATTGTTCCGTGTTTGGAGTAACAGGAGTTATTACATTTTCAGACTCCCCTGAATTAATAACGGCATCTCTTTCAATATCTGTTCCTTCTATAGGTGATATATCTAAATCAAAATCGTCTATGTTACTAGGATTTTTGTAATTAATGTTAATATCTGCTGAACTAAGCGTTTGATTTATTCTTTTTACCGTCGAGTCTACTAATTCTATTTCACCATTTTGGCTATAATTTATGTCTTCACCATTTTCAATATGAATATTTTCTCCTTTTGGTCCTACAGGTATTGAATCATCTGATATTACATAAGCATAATAATTTCCAGCTGATATATTATTAAATACATATTCTCCATTGCTGTTTGTTGTCGTTTGATTTACCATTTCATTAGTTTCATTGTCATATAGTTCCACAGATAAATCTTCTATATTGTATTCATCAGAAATAACTTGCCCCTCAATTTCCACATATTCATATTCGGAACCTATTTCTGAATCAGCGAATAATCCTAATCCCATAAAGTTAAATATAGCAAAAAGAAGAAAAATACTACCTATAGCCCCTATTAAAACGTTTTTAGGGTTTTTCTTAACGGATTTCAGGATAATTTTGATATTATTATCTGGCATCTGCTTTTTTATTTCTTCCTGAGGAATCCCCATATGATACTTACACTCTTCGTTTGGACACCTAGTTGCTTTGATTAAATCTGTTTTTCCTTTATATTCATCAATGTATGCAGGATTTTGTTCCAATCCTTCTCTATCACACATTGGACAAACCATTTCTTTTCGGTTTGTTGTCTCTCTATTCGACGGTTGTTTCATTGTTTGTATAATAGTGCTTATAATCTATTACCGTTTTGCCTATTAAATAATAATAATTATCATTTATAAGAAGAAGAATATTGCAGAAGAAGCTAAAGAAAGTGCAATAGCAAACTTTAATCCTGAACGTACATCGTTAGATTTGAGATAACCAGCTATCATTCCACTCCCAAATGCTTGTACAATTGTAGAGTGGTAGAAAACCATTCTGAATCGTTCAACGGGTAATCCTGCTAGGTCGAATTCGGCCCCTCCATCACCACCTCCCCCACCTGCTGCATCTCCCGTTTCCATATCACCCATATCTCCAATAGTGCTTAAAAACATAATATCTAATAATGCAATTACAAACATATAAACGGCGAAGCTGATGAGAATTACAGCTGTATACATTAACATTGCGTCACTTCTTTCCTTTTTTAATCTTACTTGTGTTTCAACATTTTTTGCTGCAACAGCTATTACATTTTCAATATCACCTGTTGATTCATTAGCCTCCGTTATTAACTTGATAGTTCTTGTTACGATTGGAATTCTTACGCGATTGGAAAATTTTATTAAAGCAGCATTTACATCATTATTCCATTTTATGTCATTTTTAACAAGCATAAATTCTTCTCCAAGACGCCCACTCGTATTTTCTGCCGTTGTTTCCAGACTTTCTGTTAAAGTCATTCCTACGCTATTAGCACTTGCTAATTGTTTTAATGCGTCAGGGAATCTGTTCATCATACGTCTTTCCCTTCTTGAACTAATCTCGAAGAAAATCGTGAGTGGCAAGCTAACAATTAATATTGGAACTAATAACCATGCCATTGTTTGAATTACGGGTTCTTCTACAAAGGCCCCCATTGAAACTTCCGCAAGACCTAATATAGGAACAAGAATTAAATATATTAGTGCTATAGGGCCTGTAAACAGCATCGTAAGATTTGGGTTCCGCATTAATTCGGTAATTGGTTGACGAATTAATGCCATTCTTTCTCTCTTTTTCTTCGCTTTGTATACACGGTCTAATCTTTCATCATTAACAGATTCAATATAATCTTCTAAATCTACATCAGATTTTCTGTGAACACTTTTCTTTTTTTCAATAGTACGAGCTTCAACGCCGCCAGTACCTGATAAAATATTAATTAGGAAGAAATATGCCATATTCATCAGGGGTAATAATCCGTACACAATACCATCTAATTGCGTTGGTTCGGCTCCACCCATCATAGCCATTATAACAGTTATTATTATCATGAAAAGAGGTCCAGCAACGAATGCTGTAACGTAGACTTCTCCGAGTAGTTCTAATGTCTCGAGGAAGTTTTTCTGGTCTCTTTCAGCCTCCACAATTAAGTCTTCAGACTTTTGTTCTAAAAATGGAGGCATAGAAGCACCTGAATCCATTGTAGATACCATATCATCCATTAAATCACTGAATTTTTGACTTGGTGACCTTTCTCCTGCTCTTCTAAGTGCATGTAACATGTCCCGAGAGAAGTATTCCATATCCTGAATGACCGTTCCAACTTCTTTAGATACTTCTCCATATACATTATCATTCTCAGCTAAAATTCGTAACGCTTGAGATATATTCATTCCCCCTCTGTTTAATGCATAAAGGAATGTGACGGCAGATGGTAATGTTGAATCAATACTTGACCGTCGTCTTGATGCTATATAGGATGGATATTTATAATATATAAAACCGAATAATATAGCAGAAACCATTGAACTGAATATTGGTAAACCTAAAGTTAATACATAGTTAGCAACAGATGAATCTGTAACTAAACTAAATATTCCTTGCGTTAATAATACTATAGAAATTAAACCAACCGTCAATAACATTGATGTAAAAAGTATTAAAGTATATAATATTGTTCTTGCAATATAAAGGTCTGAACTTACAGGTATATGTGCTGATTTAAGAACTTGTTGATACTCAGCTAAAAACGCCTTTTTATCATCAAATTTGTCCCCAAAAAATCGGTATGCAAATTTATCTAATTTGCCATCATATGATGTATATTTCTGTTTTTGTTTGAGCATTTTGTCTCTATGACGCGTTTCTTTCGCGTAATCTCGAGGCGTAGAACTACTCATAGTTAATCATCACCCTGAGCTAATTGATTTAGTGTTGTTTTATCCACCTCCTTTCTTTTATCTTCGTCAGATTTCCATTTCATATCGGTGAGGCTGCTAAGTTCTTTTGGTTTTAACGTATCATTTCTAACTTTTTGAATAATATTATCTGGGTCAACCATATAAGCCTGAATAACATTTGCTACGTGCTCAAATTCCCTAATATTGTTTTCAAGCATGTATTCAAGAACTTCCTTTCTCTGATTGAGTTGTTCATCGCGTTCTTCTAAATCCCAACCGTTTTCTTCGGATATTCGAGCAAGAACGTGAGAATCGTCTAATGATTTGATGAATGTGTCTGTTTCTGCATTCCACTGGAATGGTCTTCGAGTCTCAAAAGCCCCTGTGTCTCTTAATTTCACAATCTCTCTCGTTTCTTGATTTCTTCTTACGCTCTTTGCATTTCCTTGTTCATCTTTAAATCGTATCTGATTCTGTATACAAACAATGTCTAATGCCGTAATCATTTGTTTCGGAATACTTATTGGAGGATTCGTTAAACGTCCAATTGCAGCATCTACTGTTTCAGCGTGCATTGTAGAATATGTTGTGTGCCCCGTATTCATTGCCTGAAATAGTGTCTCTGCTTCTTTACCTCTTATCTCACCAACTACAAGGTATTCAGGTCTTTGACGGAGAGCAGCTTTGAGCAGAGCGAACATATCAATCTCACCGCTACCTTCACCCAATCCTTCTCTTGTTGTGCCAGGAATCCAATTTTTCTGCGGTAATTTAATTTCCCTTGTATCTTCTATAGTAATAACCTTGGATTTTGGAGGTATAAATAGAGATACAGCATTCATCGAGGTGGTTTTACCTGATGCCGTACCTCCAGCAAAAACTAAAGACTTATTGTGTTGAATTGCTGTCCAAAGATAAGACATTTGGTCAACTGAGAAAGTTCTATAATCTAACAAGTCAATTGGTGTAAATGGAATTTCCTCAAATAGACGAATAGTGAACGTACTACCGTCAGTAGTAACCTCTGACCCTAAAGTCATTTGAGCACGCGAGCCATCTGGAAGTGAGGCATCAACCATTGGGTCTGCTGCACTAATATGTTCTCCCGAACGTTGTGCTAATTCTTGTACAAAAGACCTAAGCGTTTCTTTACTAAATTTTACATTAGTAATAACGTCTTTGTAATCACTATGGAAAACAAACAGGTGTTTGTCTTCTCCATCACAAGATATATCTTCTACATTCGGGTCGTTCATCATTGGGTCAATTTTATTGTAATAAATATAATCCCGTTCAACATAGTACATCAATTTATGGAATGTCGTATCAGATACTTCAATATCATAATCTTGACTCAGTTGAATCAATCGAGATTCAAGATTACTTAGTTTTATCTCATTTTCTTCTTCTACATCTTCCTTTTCTTTTACATCTTCGAATGGAAGAACAGTATCCAACCTTTCTTTTAACTCATCAAATATTATTTCTTCTGTCGTATCTAATTCAGGTTCAACGACGACATATCTATAATCATTTGAACGCTCATTATAAACAATGCTAACGTATGAGTACGGAGCCCGAACCCAATATCTACGAACCTCTTCATATTCATAAAAGGGAGAACCTTTTATAGAATCTGGTAATGCTAATAACTCTTCTGAATTATCATATTCGCCACTTAGACCCTCATAATCTTCAACTTTTTCTAAATCAACATGTTCAACATAATCTCCTTCTACTTCTCGCTCTGATTCATCGCCTAACTCATATAATTTCCCATCAAAACCATCGAAATCATCGTCTTCAGAGATTTCATTAAGAAGTATACCTGTTTCTTCTCTGAACTGTCTTGGTGTCATATTAGCCGTTAATATTAAACGAGCTATTGTTCTTTTTAACACAGGTAATGTTGTTATAATACCTACTGCAGCCATGAATACAGAAGCTTCAACAATACTTAAACCGAAAACCGTAGAATCGGGACCACGGTATGATTCATATGCATTTAAAAATGGTTCTTGTATATCTAACGGTAGATAAAGTGCAAATGACTCTATGAGATTATCAATACGAAGTTCTAATTGGAGTAATGCATCTTGACCGCCGCCTAATATTAATGAATATCCCAAATATACAACAACGAAAAATTGCGCGAATAATATTAGTCCCGCTATACCCCTAGCTGGCTTTTTAATCAATGAAACAACCGTTTTAGATGCTGTTCGTCTACTAAGCCAAAATGATATACTTGCTATTCCTAATAGAATAGATGTAATCATTATATGGTCTCCGTAACTCGTTGTCTCGGTTAATGCAGATAATCCTCCAATATCTCCAAATGAGCTTGTAAATATACCGAGAAAAACCAATGACAAACCCATAAATGTCAAAAAGCTCATAAACACTACATCCATGAAATCACCACGTGCGTACGGATTATTCTTTAACAATGCCCAATAACGCGTCTTAAAGTCTGTATATAAATCACGTTGAACGGCTTCATCTCCTTTACTAGAAGCCTTCAACTTGTTGAAAAATTTCTTCATAGTCTCCGACCAACCATAACCCAAGTTGCTTTTATCATCTTTTTGTATATAATCTATGCTTACATTTTGCGCGTCAGGTCTTTCTTGGTCGATATCTTCTATTTCTGTACTCAGATACTTTTTTATAGTATCTATTAGTGTTTCTTTCTCAGACTCTTCTTCTATATTCTTTTGCTTATCTTTTTTAAATAAGTTTGTTTTAAAACTTTCAATAGTATTTTTTATATATTCTTTTTTATTCTCAATAAAATCATCAAAATTTGATTTTTTCACGTCCTTATCTTCTGAATCATTATTATAGGTATTTTTACGTGATTTGATGCTTTTTAAATTTAATTCTTTAATTCTATCAGCAATATTTTCTTTGATATCAGAAATTCTATTTTCATCTACATTATCTTCTTGAGGTTCTTCATCTACATTATCTTCTTGAGATTCTTCATCTACATTATCTTCTTGAGGTTCTTCATCTACATTATCTTCTTGAGGTTCTTCTTTCTCAGAATATAATTTTGCAACAGATTGAGCTTTAACAGGAGAACTAAATATAGCTTCTTTTGGAACAACTCTATCTACTTCAACTAATTCTGCATCCTCAGATAAAAATATACTATTTGAATCTTTAGACTGTAGAACCCAATAATCTCCAGACTCCGTTTTACACAAGTTCCAGCCTAAGAGCGTTGAATCTGTTTCAATAGATTCTAATTGTACGCTACCATTCTCTATAGACATTATTATATTAATGTATTGATAATTCTAAAAGAGTTACTATTGTATGGTGAACAACACCGACTACAAAGATTGCGTTTCTCACCGTGAAAGACTAGTTTTTCTTCTTGACTATCAGTAAAATAATATTATTCAAAACTATCCGATTTCGGGTTGTTGAATCACGCCTTCGACACCACTACTTGACGTTCCAATGACCTGAATACTCTCTCCAGGCTCAACATTTTCTATTGTAATGCTATCACCCACATTTGTTATACGGGGTTGTTGACTACCGTCAGGTTCTACAGTGTGTATAGATTCAACAGTTCCACTACTTGTCCATGTAACTGTGACATCATAAGTCCCATCTTCAGGATTATAACTTTCACTTATCGTAATACCTGCTTGGATTGGCTCTTGTAATATATCACTAACGCTAAGTGAAAATTCTGCTATTATTGCTGCCAAGATAATAGCCAATGCAACCATCAATATTACGGCAATGACAGGGGAAACCCCTCTTTCTGATTCTTTTCTTATCATTATTATATATTATAAACTTATTTAACTAAATATATTGTTACTTCCAAAATAAGAATTTAAAATTAATTCAGTCAAAGAATCCCTGTGGGTCAGATACTTCAAATGACTGAACTTGGTTTTCTTCTCCATCAAGTGCTCCGATTACTTGTATTGATGTTTCCTCGCCAACACCTTCGAATGAAACTTGGTCGCCGCTGGATACAAAACCAGCATCATCAACTTCATCTGGATATTCGCCAGAATCAGAATCCGCTGTAGTGTCTAAATCATCAAAATCGTTTATATCTCCTCCAGGTACTTGTACATAAAGATAATCTGCATTATCTAATGAAGTTGCTGTTATTGTTACTTCATATTCTTCATCAGTAAAATCACTTACAGATTGGTCATAAGTTAACGTTGCATCTGCATCACTACCGAGTGTACCACCTAAGTCTAAGACGAAATCAGCCACAACAGCCGCAATGATTACCGTGATTGCAACCATGAGTATAACTCCTATAACTGGCGATACAGCACGTTCTTTATCTTTTCGTATCATCATTAAATAGTATGGTATTGTAATACTAAATATATATCGAAGCCCTAACAAATAATTAAATATGAAATAATTCAATTCTACTTTGTATTTTCTATACTTATAGAGTCATTATATTCAAATTCATGAATAATCTCAAATTCGATATTATTTACATCATCTCTCGAATTTATACTAATTTTCGTAATATAATAATCGCTATTATAGTTTATAACCATTTCATATGAATTGAAATCCTGATTAACAATTGGTTTTTCAATACGAGTCCAATTATGTAACTCAGACCTGTATTCATACGTACTATTTTGATTATATAGTTCAAAATTAATACTATTGTCACTTTGTGCATTCGAATTGTTATATAATTCTTCTAAGTTAACGTCATCTTTAAAAAATAATGGTTTTGAGTGTACAGGAATTTCTTTCCATTCATCTAAATTGCTATTATATTCATATAATTTATCATCCTTGTAATGATATTCGGATTCATATGGTATTTCACTGGAAGAATTTATGTATTGACTTTCAAGTGTATATTGTTTATTTGTTTTATCTATGGTAAATGTATTATTTTGTTTTATCACAGAATTTGAATTGTAAGTGGTTTTTATACTGGTATTTTGTATATAGTTTTTCGTATTATTTTCATAGTTTAGATTAATTGCTTCTCCATCAGATTTAAAATCATCAGGGCCACTTATCATAAAAACCATTATTAATACAAGAGCCACTAAAATGATTAAAATTGATATTTTTATTTCTTTATTGTGATTTTCATAAAATTGAACTATATCATTCATATCACTATTATGATTTTAAATTGTAAAAATATTCCGTCTGATTTACCCATTGAATTCTAATTCCATATCATGAACATCCAATTCTGCTTCCCGATGGTCGAAATTTGAACAGTTACTTCCACCTGAAACATCCCATGTTAGCGTCATATCACCGCCAGGAGAGTCAAATGTATAACTCTCTTCATCACTATATGTACCAGACCATGGTCTACTTGGATGGCCTAAGTTTTCTTCATATATGACTTCTCCATCAACTTCAAATATCGGATACGGCTCTGCTCCCCAATTCGCCCCACTATAGTATGTATAATCAACTGTAAATTCAACTTCACCAGGGGGAACATACCCAATATCTATTTCCGCGTATGCTCCCGAACAGACATTTTCATCACTCATATGAACTATTAATGTATCATCACTAATTTCAGATGTGTAATCACCTTCTCCACTATGGTCCCATTCAGATTCGTCAAACCAATCATCAACATCAATATCTGGTTCTGGATATGAGTGTACTTCTATGTTTCGCCAATGACCGCCTTCTTCATCTGCTACGGAATTTGTTAGTTTCATATGACTAATTCTTTCCATTTCAGGAGTACTAATACCTGATAAAGTGCCTAAATCTTCATCATCACGTTTAAACGTCCATTCATTATCAACATACATAATTTTCATATTATAATATGTATCTGAATCTGTTGTGGCCGTTGAAGAATCATATATATATTTTCTTTCTCCATCTGAATATACATATGCATTAAGTTCATTATCTTCTGCATTATTGGATATTTTTACTATTGGATTAAAGTCTCCTGTGGAATCATATTCTCCCAATGACATTGACATATCGCCCATATCTGTATCATGATATAACTCTCCAGACATTTGGAAACCATAATCTATATCATCTATATTTGGAGCAGAAGCCCGTATCTTAGCATCAACGAATTCAGGGTCGGGGTCATCAATTGGGTCGGGGTCATCAATTGGGTCGGGGTCATCTATTAATCCTTCAAGAACCAAATCATCGCCGTCATCAATTATATCAGAATCTTCTACATCTGTATCATCAGAATCTTCTACATCTGTATCATCAGAATCTTCTACATCTGTATCATCAGAATCTTCTACATCTGTATCATCAGCGTTATCTGTTAAGTCAATGTCTTGTAGTCTAAGATAACCGTCAGATATTTCATAATCCCACATTTCAACTTCTTCCCAATTTGGCCTGTATTGAGAATTCGTCCATTGGCCTGATTCTGTGGGGTGTATTCCAATCTCCTGTTCAGGTCTATCTGTTAGTGAATTACCTGCAAAATCATCAAAGAATCCATAATTAATAGTTGGCTGTCCTTCAGAATCAATTTCAACAATTATATCTATTGTTTCCTGGTCAATTGTCTCTCCATTATCATCAGACAATGTGTAAGTTGCTTCATATGTACCTTCTGTATTATAAATTTCTGTTATTGTTGAATCTGATGCTGTTTGTTCTCCATCTGGATGTTCATATGTCCATTCACCATTAAATTCATCATAAACATCTTCAGACATTCCTGCATCTAATTCTGCGCTTTCACCTTCTAATATGGTGATATCATCTATATCAACTTCATCTAAAACTACTATATCTACACGGTCGGATTCTGAATCTCCAAATTCATCTTCAACCATTAATTGAGCTTCATATTCTCCAGCACTATATTCATCATAAACTACATTATTTTCTCCGATGAATTCGTCTCCATTATCCATATCTATTGATTTTTCAACGTCTATTCTTTCATGTGGATGTGATGATTCATATATATCGAATTCTATTGGAGAACCTTCTGTTACTATAGTTTCATTTACAGTAAATTCAAATTCAGGCCCCTCATTTATTTTTTGAATATCAATTTCTTCTATACTTGTTCTCCCATCTGGGTTCATGACTTCTAAGGTTATTGTTTGTTCACCAACAGTATCCGTAATGTGTTCTAAAGTACTTTCATCTTCTATTATATCACCATTCGGCATTTCCCAGTTATATATTAAGTCTTCTTCAGAGTTTTCTTCTTCAATTGAGCTTAAGTCAAAATATTCTCTAATTTCTTCAGGATGCTCATTCTCGTCAATGTTTTCTTCACCAATTCCATTTATGTCTAATATAAGACTATCTGCAACATGTAAAGTTCCTATATCTGTTGGCAACGAATCTAAATCAGGTGAGTCTCCATCTATTTTAATTTCATGCGTATCAACAGATTTCAATCCCGCTTCATCAATTGCAACAACCGTTATTTCATAGTAACCTTCTGACGAATATTCATGTGTAACAGATTCGCCAGTAGCATAGTTTCCATCATCAAAGTCCCATATTACTTGTTCAACGTCTTTATCCCCTCTATTATTTATTTGAGAATTAAATGATATTTCTTCTCGTGCTTTATCTTCGGAACTTCCTACAATAGAAACTTCAGGAGGTAAATTGGTTACTTCTAACTCAAAAGTTTCTGTGTTTGATTCTCCTGCCGTATCCGTAACACGAAGTGATACATATTTTTCACCCGTATCGGAATATTCATGCGTTATTTGCTGCCCTACGCCGTCTGTACTAAATGAAGTTTCTCCATTAAAGTCCCATTCATAGTTATCAATTGTATTCTGTTCTCCTGAAACATTTGTTTTGCTACCATCAAACTGAACTGTAGAATAATCTGTACTTGGTGATTCTGAAGTAACAGATAGTGTATTTAATTGTACAAACCCATTATCTACAAATGAGCTAAACCCTGAATTAGTAAATTGACCATCGTTTAGATTTGTCATTCCTTGTAGAGTTCCTTTTACAGAACAATCAGGCTCTATATCATCACCACTACAATAAACTGACTCTACATTTGAAGGTAATTCACCAAACGTATAAGAGTTATCATTAGCATATAAATTAATTTGTGAATTATATTCTTTTTGTATATCATGCCTTATAGTTAGCTCATTAGAATGTTCTGTTGGAATTATACTGTTTAATAGTCCTCTTTCATCAATATCTGTGTCTTCAATTATAGCTCCTGTTCGTGACGGGAATACGTTTGTATTAGAAATGATATTTGGAGCTATTTCTGCATATATATCTTCTCTATTAATTTGGTGCTCTGTTTCCAATGTATCTCCCCAAACCTCATAAACTGTTAAATTAATCTGCCCATTATTTGTATTATTCGATTTTGCTTTTATTATGATATCTTCTGTTGAGTCAACATTTGAAACATCTAATGATAATACGCCAGATTGACTATCTCTCATTAGTTCACCTAGTGTTATTTTTTCTGTATTATCTCCTACCTTTAATTTTACTTTCTCTTCTGAATCCTCACCTAGCATACCAGAGCGTTGTAAATCTGCAGAGTATGAGACGTGAGTTGATTCAAACAGTTCCATATCAACGTTATTAAATTTAATACCTTGTATTGAATCACTTTCAGAAGCTAAAGACGTTATTGACATGTATTTATCATTTTTATTTACTTTTCCTTCACCAGTATTACCTGAATATTCACTATTTGAAAAGAGTTCATTTCCAAACTCATATAGTGAAAAATGTCCTTTTAAATCATATTCAACGCCGCCTTCTTCATAAATGCTATTAATATGTGAACCCCCTACTTTCATATCATAGAATCTTAACTCATCTATAACGCCATAGAAATTATTTCCATCAGTATTTTTTCCTACCTTTAGCGGGTTAGAGCTATGCTCAATCCCTTTCGATTCTGATGTATGCACATGCTCACCATTCACATAGAAGTTAGCAACTCCTTTGGGATTATATTCTAATGCAATATGATTCCATTCATTAGATTCAATTCCAACATCATGTGCTTTTATCGTATCTCCAGAGCTTAGTTCAAATTCTAAACCGTTATTATTTAACTTGAGATTATAGGCATCTTCTTTGTATGTTATTGATTGCTCTTGTTCTGCATTATCTGGTTTTAACCATACCATTTGTGTATGTTCAGATACAGAAGTAGCAGATGTAGATGGTATTGATATATGGCCCCCACTGAAATCTCCAGCTTCGTAATCTACGCCCTCAGTCGGTCCAACAGAATTTACCATACCATTAGTCTGTCCAGCAATGTCACCAACAACACCTGTCATCAGGTTATTTAATGGATAATGAGCTGACGGTTTTAATTCGGCATTAGGAGTATTTACAATATTATCATTTATTCCATAGAAATTTGATGAAACTCTAGAAATACCAACATCTGTTTTAGGTGGTGAACCAATTATTGTAATTTCTGATTCTGTCGTGTTTGTGTTTCCGAATTGGTCTGTTACTGTTAATTCTATTTTTTGTTGGCCTACTTCATTCCATTCGTAACTTGGGTGAGACCCACTTAATTCAACTTTTTCATTACCGTCTTCAATTTCCCAATCATAATCAGCAATAGTAGAGTCTGAATCATAACTGTACGGGCTTGTTAGGTATACATCTTCTTCTACTTCAACGGAGAAATCATCTGGTATGTGTGCGTAAGGGTCTTCTGTCCCCGTTTCAATTGTGATACTGTCTTCACCTTCTAGCCCCATTTCATCTTCACCTTCGACCGTTATAGTGTATGTTTCTGAATCAGATTCATAATATTCACTCACATAAGATTCATCAACTACAGTTCCTTGGTCTAATTCCCAATCAATTTCTGATTGGTCTATAGAACCAGCAACAACAGAATTTTCTAAATCATAATGAACTAATCTATTTGGAATAACATCTGAATCTGTTACGTCTACAGGTGCAATTTCAAACGAATGTTCTAATATATCTTCACTATTTGAGGTTTGATATGATTCATGCAATGGAGTGGATAAATCAGAATCTATTGAATGCGTTGCAAATGTCCACATACTGCCTGTTTCTAATCTATTTTCGTCACCGAAATCTGCTCCTAATTCTGATAATTCATCGAGTAGTTCATTCTCATGTGATTCGGGATTTGGGTCACCTCCACTTGTGAATAATAGATAATAATCTTCACCTGCATGTTCTGTTATATCATCAATGAGGGCTAGGCTTGCTGGGTCTGAAGTGCTACCTGTTTCTAAAGAGTTTTCAACGGCCATCATACCGTCGCTTGAAACATCTGAAGTTGTTGCATAGTGTCCATCAGAAACGTCATATGCTCCATAATATACTGGATTATAAACATGACCTTCTCGGTCTATTTCAAGAACTAACATATTTATACCATCTGATGTCGCCATATCGATTCCATCAAATGTAAACTCTGAATAGCATGATACAACGCACGTGCCTGCATTCATAGTACCTGAAACTTGTTGACCAACGCTTGGAGCCCGAGTTTCCTGACCATCCGTTATAAATTCATACTGTGTAGCTCCTATTTCTAAATTTGTAGATTCTAGAACTTCTACTATAGTACGAGTTTCATGCGATTGTATTTCACCATTTTCGTCTTCATATTCCGTATATAAGGTTATTTCATAATTCCCTTCAGATTCATAACTGGTTTCAACCTCTTCTTCATTTGAATCAAATTCTCCATCTCCTGTTAAATCCCAATTAATATCTGTTATTTGGTCTCTTTCGTCATCTGTTATTTGTGATATAGAAAACTCTATATTTTCATCTGTAGCTATAACATCTCCACTACTTTGAATTTGAGGTCTTATTGTGCCTTCACCTTCTGCAGCCACATCTATTGAAACGGAATCATCTAGGACTTCGAAAACATGTTCTCCTTCATTTGATATTGAAACAGAGAATGATATCGTTTTTCCACTTTCATTTGGATTTATAACTTTGGAGTCTGAGACATCAACTGTTGTGGAACCTGACCCAATATTTGTTTCAAATAATCTAAATGTGTCTGTTTTAGCCATGTTGCCATCATTTGAAATATCAGCAGTTATAGTGACTCTTTCCCCAACTTCTGCTTCTGTAACGTCTGCATCTACCTCAGCGGATAAATCAGATTCGGGGAGTTTCCATAATTCATTCTGTGCTACAACTTGACTCTCATATAATCTTAACTCCATGTCCGAATCTCCTGAAGCATTAGTATATATAATATATAACTCACCGTTTGAATTAATATAATCAACTTCTTTCTCGCTTAAGTAAAAGACTCTTTCATCTTGTCCTCCCTCATCATTTAACATATATGTGGTTTCATTATCTACTTGTTCTCCGATTGAATTTACAACCTTCATTTCTATTTCTTCCATCCCATCCATCTCATATACATTCTGTAATGAATAGTAATCCTCTGTTGGGATATTTTCAGAACTAAATCCAACATTCACATCTCCATCTGTTGCTTGTATAATTCCATAAGAGCTTGAAGAGCCTCTTATGTTACTAAAGCTAATAATTCTACCTTCTGCAACATTTTCTACATCCACTACAGAACCGTCCTCTGCTTCAACTGGAGGAATATTTAGAGATGCACCCGCATGAGAGTCTTGTTCCGTAATTTCATCTTTATATCTAGTCATCGAAATAAAATCTGTTGTAATTCTATCTCTATCAAGTAAAGCTGTTTGAGAAGTACCTGTTCCATCTGGTTTAATCTCTATGCTTTTTGTAGCTAAGTGTCTTTCATCAGGGATTGAATCATCAATAAATTGAATATCATAATTTCCTTCTTCTTCAATTTCAAACAAGAAATTATATACTTTTACTTCTCCTGGCTCAAGACTAATATCTCCAGAATCTGATTCAGGACTCACATCATAATTTTCAGAAGATAACATTGCAGAAGTTTCACTATCTATTATCATCGGTTCAAGTTCAATATTATCTTCTGTTGAAGAACCATAATTTGCTATAACAATTTGACTTTCGAAGCTCACGTTTGCGGATATACTAGAAGTAGCTGTTTCAAAATCAACCACTCTAACGCCTTCTCTGTCGTCTTCCAAGTAACCATCAGTTACAGATAAAAAATATGAATCTGATTGACTTAATGAGTTTTCAGATATTTCCTCATCTACATTAATTTCAGATATTGACAGAGCTGTTGAACTAACAGATAATAATAGTATAATCGATAATACTATTAAAGCTAATCCAACATTATTTTTGTAACTCATTATATTGATATAATATTGGAACTAGAACCCTAAAAACTTATATATCAACTGACATTAAAAGATAGTATAATATATAATTTACATTTTAAACAATATATGCAGGACTCCCACGAATTTTTCATTTAGTCACTCAATCATCATCCATTGTATATATAAACGTCACTTCTTGGTCGTTTTCGATTTCTGGTGCTTGATAATTATATGTGACTTCTCCATCCGAGTTACTAACATCTAAACCTGGTTGTCTGGTATTCTGCTGATTATCACAATTTGGTGATAACCCAGAGTCACCCTCAAAGTCACCTATACATTGTTGGGTATTATCTTCTTGTGCTTCTACTTCAACGGGTATTCCGATAACCCCGTTATTATATTTGTCTCTAACTTCAGCAGATAACGAAATTTGCGTTTCCTCCCGAATATTTGCAGAACCAGTTTCTACGGCAATATACTCAGGCGACGTTGTATCTAAACCTGATTGCCTATCTTGAGAATTCAAATCAATTCTAGACATTCTAAGATTATATGATTCTCCTTCTGTAAATTCTAATACAATAGCATCATTTGCTGTTTCAGATTCTCGTATATCTTCAATATATGCAGAACTACCTTCATTTTCAACTAATTCATCGGACAATATATCCTCCCAATTTTCTAAGTCTAACCTCGTAGGCAATTTTATTTCTAATGGATTGTCTCCAAAATTAGAAATAGATACAGAATTCATTGGAGCACTCACAGGATTTGCTTCAATAGTTGTCTCTCCAGGTTGACTAACGATTAAATCATTTGCTTGCATGGTATATAATGTTATACTCCTCCCATCAACAATTGGTTGGGGAGACTGTTCTATGTACTGTATTTCATCATCAATTCCTCTAATATAATCCCCGTATAAATGTCCATGTTCTAAAAATATATCATAATGCGTTTGGAATCTATTATAGTTTACATCATAAGATAAAAATCCTGTTTCATAAGTTCTGTTAACATCCCCTCTCCAGAAGTTATCTGCTTCTTGATTATTTTCAGCGTTTCTTATTTCTATATCTGAATTGGCTGGTTGATAGCTTAATACTCCTGAAACAGCAGGCTGACTAATTCCGAATACATCATATGACATACCGATTTGAAACTCCTGTGTCTGCATCTGACCTGTAGAAGAGGCTTGAATTATACTACTTCTAAGCCCTGAGAAGTCTTCTGTCACCGTTGAAAAATGGTCGGATTCTTGTGATTGTTCTTGTTCTGGTACTACATTCACTTGATATTGTCCTGCTGCTAGAAATAATATTGCTATAATTAGTAAGAAACCTACAACAGGAGCAACGCCCTGTTCCACATTATTTTTTCTCAGTACCATTATTTAGTTATAATTATACGTTACAATCCTATAAGAATAACCTCAAACCTTTTTGAATCTGCGTTACATTTACATTAATATAAATTAGTTATACTTTTATGAATACATTGTTAACGATTGAATCACTATCCACAACAGATATTTTGGATATAATAAGAATTAGCGTACTTCTATTAACACTTATTTATGCATCTTATTTAGATATCAAGTATCGTGAAATAGAACCAAACGTATGGTATCCAGCTATTATCGTGGGTATTGTAGTTTTTATGATTGAAGCACATTTAGGTGATGAATTTTTAGTAATATTATCGCTTTTATTGAGTATCGCACTTGTGGGAGGAATAGCGAAAATATTATACGAATTAAGGCTTTTTTATGGTGCAGATTATAAGGCACTATTTGTTATATCTTTAGTTATATACTCACAGCCTAGCATCGGACCATTTCCAATTTTTGATTTATCTACCGTCACAAACATGCAAGATGTATTAACAGCTTCAGGATTTGCAAATTTCTTTAGCGAATTAGGCGTTTATATTGCTGTTATTCTATTTGGATATACAGTAATAGTAAACACAACACTATTCGCTAGTTCATATTTATTTGGAAATTTAATAACGAATATCAAAAATGGTGATTTCAATATAAAAAAACCGTTGAGAGCTGTAGGCGTTAGACGAGTAAAATCTGATACTGTTTTACAACGATATTGCAGCATCATACAACCAACAGAGTCCAATAACCCTATTATTAGAGGGTTCCAGTTTATTAAAAACGGTATATCAGGAGATAGTGCGGAGTTTTATAGAGATTATCTTAAATGGTACAAAGATACGCAAACTGTTTCAAGAGATGTAGAAATGAGTGATATTGATTCTATAAATCTTGAACAATTTGTTAAAGATACTGATTGGGATTCAACAAATATAGATGCCGATAAAGAAAGATTAGAAAATAATTTAGACAAAGAATATGTATGGATTACTCCTGGTACTCCATTTATTGTATCTATAACTTTAGGATTTGTAACGGCTATTTTATTCGGTAATTTAGTCTACATTGGAATGTACTTCTTATTCTAATCAAATAACCATCTAATTTATTAAGTAATATAATTTATACGAAACATAGGTATTTTATACATAGGGTTATAAGATACGTACAATAATGAGTAGCACAGATTTGAATGAAACCGTTCAACATAATTTAATAGTTGATGACGCGATTGGTGAGCGTGAGTATCAAAAATATTTGGCAGAGAAAGCACAGGAAGAATCCACTCTTATTGTCTTGCCAACAGGTACAGGAAAAACCATTGTTAACTTAAGAATAATGGCAGATAGATTGTTAGAATACAAGGAAAGCACAATTTTAATGCTAGCTCCAACAAAACCATTAGTTGAACAGCACCTAGAAACATATAAAGAATTTTTAGATATATCAAATGAAAAAATTGTGCAATTTACAGGAGATATAAGTCCGAGTAAACGTGAAAAAATTTGGAATAAAAGTCCTTCTTTAGTAATATCGACGCCACAAGTTATAGAAAATGACATAATTAATGGTAGAATTGATTTAAAGAATGTATCAATGGTTACATTTGATGAATGCCATCGTGCTACGGGAGATTATTCGTATGTTTATATAGCTACAAAGTATCATGAACAAGCTAAAAACCCTCTAGTTGTTGGATTATCTGCCTCGCCTGGGGACTCAAAGGAAAAAGTTCTTAGTATATGTAATAATATTGGCGTTGAATCAATTGAGGTTTTATCAAAAGATGACCCTCGCGTGGAACCGTATGTATTTGAGACTACAATACAACCACGATTTGTAGAAATTAGCGACGATGTTCTAAAAGTCAGAGACAAATTGCAAGATATATATAAGAAAAGACTAGTAAAATTATATGAAAAAGATTATTTAGATTCTAGAAGTAAATCATTACCAAACTGGAAACTTCGTAAAGCTCAGGGAAAAATACAACAAGATATCAAAAAAGGTAATGATGATGCTTATAAATCTATGAGCATATGGGCTGAAGCTATGAAAATAAGTCCTGCAATTAAACAAGTTGAAACGCAAGGTATTGATGCATTTTTAGAATACTATTATAGATTAGAAAAAGAAGCAATGGGTGAAGAAAGTAGTAAAGCGGTTCAAAGATTGGTTTCTGACCCGAAAATGAAAGAAGCCGTTAAATTAGCTCGAAATTATAATGGGACTTATGCTAAATTTGAAGCTCTTAGAACAGAATTAGTAAACCAAGTAAAAATCGACGGAGGAAATGCAATCGTATTTACGAAATCTAGAGATACTGTTGAGGCCTTAGTCAAATTTTTAGAAGATACCTTTACCGTTGAAAGACTTGTCGGTCAAACAAATAAAGAAAATAGTAAAGGAATGTCACATAATGAACAACGAAATGCAATAAATAGATTTAGTAATGATGATGCAGAAGTTTTAATATCGACGCAAGTTGGAGAAGAAGGATTAGACATATCTGAGGTAGACTTGGTAGTTTTTTATGAGCCTGCTCAAAGAAGTATCGAACAGATTCAGAGACAAGGTAGAACAGGTAGAAGTTCAAAAGGTAAAGTATTAATTTTGATTGGTGAGGGTACAAGAGATGTAGGAGCATATTATAAATCGAAGAATAGCATTGAAAATATGAAAGTAGAGCTAGAATCATTAGAAAAGGTAGAAAACTTACAAGAGGAAATAGAAGAAAAACTTAAAAATAATAAACAGACAACTTTAACTGATAGTTTTTCTAAAACTAAAAATTCAACAAATTCAGACAAAACATATAAAAACATTGTATTTGCTGATTCACGGGAAATGAATTCAAAAGTTTTGAAAGAGTTAGATATGATGGAAGATATAGAAGTTGAAGTTAAAAATAATTTAGAAGTAGGAGATTATGTAGTCGGTCAAAATTGTGCAATAGAAAGAAAAAGCGTAGAAGATTTCGCCTCAACAATAACAGATAGTAAAAGGTCACTATTTGAACAAATAGGTGACTTATCTAACGCATATGAAAATCCTGTTCTTATTGTAGAAGGAGGAATATCTGGACTTTACGCAACGAACATAAACAGAAATGCTATAAGAGCTATGATATCTTCATTGGTAAGTGACTTTGGAGTTAGCGTTATAGAGTCTATAGATGAAGAAGATACGGCAAGCTATTTGAAATATTTAGCCTCCAGAGAACAAGAAGAATCCGATAGAAAAATTAATCCACATGGGAATAAGAGAACAAAAACCACATATGAACAACAAGAATATATTGTTAGTAGTATTGCAGGTATTGGTCCTGTAACGGCTGAAAATCTATTAGAAAAATTTGGAGATATAAAATCAATAGTAAATGCTGACGTAGATGAACTGAAAGAAGTTGAAAATATAGGAGAAAATATGGCACAAGATATACACTCAATATTGCGCGTTAATTATTCTCAGAGTGATTAAATCCACTCCGACATTTCTTCATAAAAATCAACCATTGCATTATTTGTTTCTTCTTCACTATTTGCTCCTGCTAGAATTATTTTACCGTTCCCATATACTAAGAATGAACAATCATAATGAGGTTTTGTGTATTGTAATGCAGGGAACTGTTCAGGTTCGTACTGAGAATCTACACCTAGACCTAAGGCTAAAGCTGCTAAATTCACTCTTTTATTCATCTTTGCAAGAGCAACGACATTAACAATTTCAAAGTTCATGTCTTCTGTAGTATAAGAACTTTCGATGACTCCTAGTTCTTTAAGCTCTGAAATTACTGTTTGATGACCTTCTTCAAGCTCACTTTTTGTATCGGCTCTAACAATATAACTGCCAGATTCGTGAAAAGTTACTTGGGGTCCTTCACTACCGTCAATTTCATAATATAATCCAGGTTGTGAATTTCCACTATGCCAAGTATATCCTTGACTCAAATCTACAGAGTCGTCTTTTTCAGCTTCCTCTTTCTCTTCTTTTGTTTCAAAATAAGTCATTCCTAGTTCTTCTTGATATCCTTCAGCTAATACTTCTGTTCTAAGTTCTACGGGTAATTCCCCAGAACCGACAATATTCTGTATAGTTAATGAATAGTCTTCATTATCGTTATCTGTCATGTTCATCATTTTATATATTGGATTAAACATAAATAAATATATTTACTAGATGATGAATTTAAATTAGATAGAATAAATGGTTTAAAGTGCATTGAAATCTTATTTCTAAAGTTTAAAAACAATATAATTAATTTCAAATATTCTATTACTTAAATTGCGAAATACTTACATATACTACCGTTATATAATATAAATGATGAGTAATTTCAACGAACACCTTCAATATGGATGGTTGTCTCATTTCGTCGGAACATTACTATTAATTCCACTATTAATGCTTGAAATACCTGTGGAATTTTTAATTGGAGCAATAGGAATTGCATTACCAATAACCCTATTTGCGAGCGTAATGCCCGATATTGACCACCCATCATCGATAACGTACAGATTATTTAAATATAGTATTCTTTGCACAGTTGCCATAATAACAGCTATTACACTGGGTCAGTACAGTTTCACAATAGGTTTATTCTGGCTCACAGTCTTCAATAGTATTCCTTATGCAGTTATTGTATTAACAATAAGTTCAACTGCACTAGTTTCAGGACTAGCAACTATGGAAGCATTTTCCATAATAAGACCTGCTCATAGAGGTCCAACCCATAACTTATTTTTCGGATTGATAGCAAGTACAATAATTGGATTGGTGTCACTACATTTTTATTCTAGCTTAGTTTCTGCAGATTATTCTGTAATATTTAGTTTGATAATAACAGGATATGTTTTTATTGGATTTTTAAGTCATATCAAAGCAGATGGGTTGTTACTACAACCGAATCGAATCCTCAGACCGCAGATATCGCCTCTAAGAACTATTAAAAACGTTAAAAACAAAATTTTTAATTAAACATTATTTAATAATATTTCATTTTATAAAAATGGTTTTAATTGAAGGTAATTACGCCATATAAGGCAGAAAGTCAACAAATTTAGTCGTGGCGTAGTTCACATCGGTATTGTGGACATTAGTAAAAATATTATATATCCAATTAAACCGAATAATAACACGCTTGCACCAACTATCTTCGACACTTTTATAAACTCATCTAAAGTTGGTGTCTTTGACAATTTTATAACTCTGACGTACTTGTTTAAGTCGAAATAGTCTTTGTACTGTTCTTTTTCTTTTTTGTTTTTACCCATAATAAACAAATAGTATTCATCCTACTTGATATTCACGGTGTTTTTAATTAATTTTATTAATTGTCTTCTTCGAATTCGTCTTCATCTTCTTTGGTTGATTCATATAGGTTTGTGGGTTTTACAGTTAGATGATTTATTCCAATCATATAATGTAAGTAGACCTCAAACCATAAAAAACAATCCATAATTATTAATAATACTATACTTAAGAATATGATTTATGGTAATTTATACTAAATAAAATTAATTAACTAGTAATTATATACTTTATAATACATTGCATATAGAGTCGCTCAAAACGCTTAATAAAAAAGCTAAAATGTACGAATCAAATAATGATGATATATCTATTTCACGTTCAAAGGCCCTCTATGAAGTTAAATATGAAGCATTATCTAGATGGTACGCTGAAGCAGACAAGATTGAAGAACATTTTATAAATAATTCTAAGTACTATTGTTTCTATTTTGAAGATAATTCATTTCATGTCCCCATTGAAAAATCAAAGATGAAATTTGATACGACTGGATTCCAAGTTTTACATGAATTTGAGAAATCTTTTTCCTTTCCAAAGAATAGTGTTTCAGAAAAATTCGCATTAGAATATTTATATAAAAACTACAATTTAAATCCAAATAATTATTTACCTTATGATGTTCCGATTGAATATTATTGGCCTTATTTACCTTATTAGTTCACTACATCGTGCGATATTCATTAGTTCGAGGCTCATATATATCACGTCCTTTACGAGATAATTCTATTAGTTCGGATTCTATTTCATCTTCAGAGAAATCATATTCTTCTGTTAAAACATCGATTATTAAGTCTTTAGGTGCGCCCTCATCCCCCTCGTCTTCAAAGTCCGAGACTAATTGAATAATTAATTTCTTTCTATTTCTTTGAGATGTTGATTGTTTTGTCTCGGTCATATCCACATCATATCTTCCTGCTTCTTCATCATAACCAACGTCACGAAGTGAGTCCATGACTATATCTATTGCTTTTTCAGCATGTTCTTTTTCTACTTTATCTTTTAATTGAATTCTTGCAGCAGCTTCGGATAATCGAACCAATCCTTCGAGTTTTCTTGCCGTAACAGGAATAGCTCCTTCTTCTTCTCCATCAGAGCGGATTTGAACGAAGAAGCTTTTTATATGCTCTCGAGCTTCCTTTGTCATTACAGGATTATAGTTCTTTTTTGCATATGCAACATATTTCCTAAATAGTTCTGGTTTAATTTCAGGAACAACATTCTCTGACGCTTTATCGGGCTTCTGACCTGCTTCCAATTGTTCCCCTCGGTGATTTGTCATTAATACATAATCTGCTAAGTTTCCATCTCTGTCATCTGAACGCTCATCTTTTGGAGCAAAAATCAAATCAAAACGAGATATAAGAGCAGGTTCTAAATCTATCTGCTTAGCAATTGGAGCGTATTCATCCCATCGACCCTCTTTTGGATTTGCGGCTCCAAGAAGCGTACACCGAGATTTCAATGTAGCATTTATTCCTGCTTTACTAACGCTTATGGTCTGCTGCTCTAGTCCTTCGTGCATTGCACTCCTATCAGACGGATTCATTTTATCTAATTCATCAACGCAAGCTAAACCTTTATCAGCTAATACTAAAGCCCCTGCTTGAAGAGTCCACTTTTCAGTCCCACCAAATTCAGAATCACGAACTGCAGCAGCCGTTATTCCTGCTTCACTAGCTCCTTTTCCATTCGTCATAATACCTCTTGGCGTGAGCTTTGAAGCATATCTAAGCAATTGGGATTTTCCTGTGCCTGGGTCACCAACAAAAAGAACATGTATGTCACCTCTTATATTTGTCCCAGACATTTCTGTTTTTCTCACGCCACTAAACAATTGATACATTATAGCCGTTTTCTCTTTTTCTAAACCATATAAACTTGGACCAATACTATCTCTAATTATCTCATATATATCATCATCACTCGCCAAATCTTTAATCACTTCTTTCTCTTCATCTGTGATTTCAATTTCCTCAAATTCTTGTTCTTCAGGAATAATATTATTTCCATGAATATAAGTCTTGAAAACGCTTGTTTCACCTTGTTCTGTAGCTTTGTAAATTCCTACAGATTTTACATTATCTCCTGCAGATATATTATTTGCTACGTCCCCTTTAATTGTGAAAGTCTCACTCTCTGGCGTGTTTCCTCCACTAGTTTCTTCTGGAGGTTCTTGTATTTCTATTTTTCTAAAATTAATTTTCTTTGACAAACCGACGTTCAGATTAAAATCTCTTTCACTCCTATTCTGACACTCATCTCCACTACATACATTTGGATATTTGAGGTCAGTATTCATAGGTTGCCGTACATTAGTTATAGCTCCGCACCTACGACACTCAAAAGCCGCCGTTTCTGCTTTTGGTAATACGCTTGTCGTTTTTGATACAATACCATCTACAGAAATTACTTTTCCTAAATGTGTGTCTCTTAAATCTCGAATGGTGGGAGTGTAGGTATCGTAATTTTCGATAAGTACTTGTGGATGGCTGATATCCAAATCATCTGAATAGTCTTCTAATGCTGCTGTTGCGTTTGCAAACCAAGAGTTTGGATTATGAGCAAGTTCATTTGATAGTTCTTTACTAAAACTTTTTAACTTTTGATAATCGATAGATATAGAATTAACAGAATTATCCTCTAATTTTCTTACGTCATCCTCGTAATTCTCTTCAAAAAATTTTTGCAGGGCACTTTTTACCCCATCTGTTACTAAAGCTCTTCTTGAAACCATATACACAGACATTAGTCTGGTGTTCTATAATAGTTTGCATTTGTATAGTAGAAAAAATATATACAGATTGGTAATTACTAGTATATTTTAAATAATTATTAAAACAAATACATTATGTAAAATCTTCACGAGAATTAGAGGCTAATTCTGCGAGAGTTTAATACAAGTTATTTACACAAGATAAGGCATAAATCCCATGACTTTCGTCGGGTCGTAACCCACATACTTAAAAAAGAAATATAGGATTTTACTTTAAATATATAAGTGATGCGTGAAGTAAATAAAAATCCTATAATACCATATATCGCTGGTATATTTGATGGTGGAGGAAGTATATATTTTAGAATCTCAAATTCTAACCGTGAATTAGGATATCGGATAAATCCAACAATAATATTAAATATTGGAGCCTGTGATGCAATTTATGGTATGATTGATGAAAAATTCTTGAAAGAAAATATTCAATATAAAGTGAATGAAACAAAATCTGGTTTAAGAAGAATAGAAATTGATACAAAAGATAATGTTAAAAAATTTTTAAATTTAGTAGATGAGCATATTGTTCAACATAAAAAAGAATCCCGACTTATATCAAAAAAACTATTTCCTGCAAGAGAATCAGGTGAAATTCTCTCAAAAGAAAATTTTGTAAATATAGTTCGTATGATTGAAGAAATTCAACCACGAAGGTTAAATAATAAATCTGTTAAATATACATCACAGTATTTTAAAAACATCTGGAATTTAGAAGATATAGAATTAGAAAATGAATCAATTACTGTTGAAAACCAAAATTTAAATAATTTATCTGATTTATATATGGCAGGATTTTTTGATGGTTGTGGAAAAATAAGACCTATAATCCACAAAACTCCATCGAATAAAACAGGATATAATGTATCTATAAGATTATGCTTTACGCGTTCTTGGCTAAATGATTATATGGTTGAATACATTACAGATTATCTTAATCATCATGATATCTATTATAATATAAATAAACAAAATAATAGAATTAGCATATATACAACAGATTGTAATAGTATTAAGAAATTTATCAGACTTACAGAACAGTATCTTATAAAAAATCTTGAGATATCAAATTTAACCTATAATAAAATAATTCCTGCTTATGAAGATAAATATCATGAAAGCATACAGGGTATATATGATATTGTAAAGCTTTATGAAATAGTTTTGAATAAAAACTATTCTAAAAAGTATACTTCTAAATATTTTGAACAAATATGGGAAAATAAAATAATTCCATTAGATTCTCAATAATCTAGTCATAGCAATAATTATACCTTTGTAATACAATTTTAAATTTATGCCTAGAGATAAAGTATACCCATATGATGATGCAGATACTAAATTAGTTAGTATTAAAAATGCAGGATTAGATGACGTAGACGTTTATATTGGACATGAGAACAAAGCAAAAAATTTGCCAGATTCCGTATTTAGAAATCCATTTGATAAAACCGTTAAAGGGTATCTAAGTGCAAGAGAACATTATAAACTCTATTTCTACAGATTATATCTTACAGATGAAAGTTTTAGACGAGAAACCCACAAGCTTTTTGGTAAAACTCTTGGTGGGTGGTGTTATCCAAAACCTAGTCATGGTGAAGTTATTGTTGACTTATTAGAATCTATGGATAATAAAGAAGATATTGAATCTTCAATTCAGCATATTAAATCAGAATTTGAACAGATAGATAAATCAGAATTGGGAACAAAAGGATTCCGAGAATACAATGCATTAGAAGAAGTTATTGAGAAATTGTGAATTCAATCAAAAGCCTTTTGTTATTTGGGTCTAATACAAAAAGTACAATGAGTAGTACGCAAAAAACATATGAAAAATTATTCCCTTATGATTCACCTCGAAGGTCTCAAAAAGATGGGATGATTCGTATACACAATTCAATTAAAAACAAAGGCATAACATCTATGGAAGGAGCCTGTGGAACAGGTAAAACGCTTACTGCGCTTGTTCCATCAATCAATTATATTAGGGATGGAAAAACGATTCCTCAGAGAGTAATGGTTATAACAAGCGTCAAGCAGCAAATGGAAGCATTTCAGGCAGAAGTAAATCGTATAAATGAAAATATGGATAATGATGAAAATCCCGTATCAGCAATAACATTATCCAGTATCTTAGATTTTCACCCGTATTTTAAACAAGGTTTAGTTGACAATTTTGACGAATTAGATAAACTTCGTGAAAATGCTAGAATTATAACGGAAGATAAAGGATACACATATGATAAATTGTATCAGAGAGCAGAACGGCAATCAACGAAAAAAGATGAGTTTGCTTATCCAACGAACTTTATACCGTCAGTAGATGATGTAGAATATGACCCATATTATGCAAAATATAGAGCAGAGTATCAACCTGAGGAAGAAAATGAATTGGAGGTTATCCCGTTCAATTTAAACTCTATCGGTCTATTAACAGTTGGAGATATGAGAAAAATTTGTGCGGAAAAAGGATACTGTCCGCATTCAATAATGCGACTAACCGTTCCATTTACAGATGTCGTTATTTGTAATTTTTTCCATCTATTTGATTCTAAGACTGTAGAAAGGATTACTAATCCGATTATAAACTATGAATCCATACTTATAGTAGATGAAGCTCATAACCTTGTTCCTCGTGTTCGAAATGAGCTATCTATGGAAACATCAATATATTCTATGTTAAAAGCGCAAAATGAACTTGAAGAAATCGATTTGCTACTAGAATTATCTAATTATAATGAAAAAGAGATTAGAAAATTTACTACGGCAGCACTAAAAGGTGAAACGGATTCAATGTCCGTTGAAGGAAATAAAGACATAGCTATACGAATCCAAGAAGCATTCTCTAAGTCAGGTTCGATTGTAAGTAATCTAGATGATATAATCCGTGGCACAGAAGCGGCAAGTAGTGTAATATCCGAGAGTCATATTGTGAATAAAGAAAATATTCGAAATCTGAAAGAATATCTTGAGCAACTATGTGACAAAATATCACATAGAATTGATTCTGAAATGCCATTACAATTTGAAGATTCAATCTGTCTGAGAGAGTCTCCTAAAAGACCTGAACATGATGATATAAGTGATTGGACTCTACTAAATCCAAACTTTTCAGGAAACCCTATGAGAACAGCTCATGAAATTGGTCAAGTTGTTCATTTGATAAGAAATAATATGAAAGATGAAGAATCTCGCGTTAAGACCAGTACAAAAACTGTTGGTTCATTACTCACATCTTGGACTAAAAAAGACCATATTAGGTATTATAGGTCATTAGATATTGAACAAAGATATAAAATCCCAAGTATTGCAAAATATTCATGGCAAGATGAATTTAAAGTTCTTCTTAAATTAAATAATTGCTTGCCTCAAGACGAAATTTCTGCCGTTCTGAACAAATTTTATTCTGTAACTCTAATGAGTGCAACATTAGAACCCATTGACGTATTCCATAAAACTACAGGTATTGATAAGCTTAAAGAAGACGGTCGAAATGTCTATGAGTGTAGCTATGGATTAGCATTTGACAAAGATAATAGATTAACGCTCGGAGTATCTGCAGATAAGTACAATTATTCGAATAGAAAAAAAGCTTTCAATCAGATAGGTAATCCATCACTTGATAACCCAACTAGAGAAGAATACAAGAAAATTATATTCCAAGCTGTTAAAAACACGCCAGGAAATACGCTTATCGTTATGCCTAATTATACGGAAGCTGCTTGGATTGGTAAATTACTAAAACAAGATTTCAGTATTGATTCAAATGAAGTATTTATTGACGAGCCATCAAATAATTATGAAACAACGCAAATTAAGGAAGCCTTTTTTAATTCTGAATCAGGAATCTTGACGACAGGAGCCAGAGGAACATTAATAGAAGGCGTGGATTATATCGGAGACAAATTACATTCTGTAATAATTTGTGGGGTTCCGATTACAAATACAGCTTCAGATTATAAAAAAGCCATCCAAGCCTCATACGATGAGGTTTTTGATGAAGATGGATTTAAATTAGCATTTACAATACCTGCAATATGGAAAACTCGGCAAGCAATGGGCCGAGTTATACGAACAAAAAATGATATCGGAACAAGAATACTTGTTGACGAAAGATATGTAGAGAAATCATGGAATAGCGTCAAAAATTATCTAAGTGAAGATGAAAGAAAAGAGATGAATATTGTAAATCCAGAAGATGTCGGTTTAACTCTGTCTGAATTCTGGGATTCCAAAAATATTAATAACAAATAATATAGTATAATTAAAATCTTTATTATATATTTATCAAAAACTACCTATAGTTTTATTAGTTTAGTTAACATTAGAAAAATTGTACATGGCTCAAGCTAGGACAGACGGATTTCAATCAGGACAAGTTCGACCAGATACTGTGAGTGATATATTTGGTCTGAAAGTATATACAAAAAGTGGTTTTTACTTAGGAACAGTTGAGGATATCAGGCTAAACTTTGATATGCAAAGTTCCACAGGATTAGCTTTGACAGATGTTAATCCTGAACTCGAAGAAGCAGCTGATTTATCTAAGAATGGCGTTGTGATACCATATAATTGGGTGGAGTCTGTGAATGATATTGTTCTAACTATAAATCTCATTGAAAGACTACACACGTCATAAATTAGATTTTTATATTTTCTTAAAATAAGCTTCGTAATAATTTTCCTTTAGATACGAATTTTGCAGCTTTATATGATGGAATTGCTGATAATATTCCACCAAATAGACCCGATAATATTACTACAGGGGAATAAGGTTGTCGTGAAGCACACATCATAAATTGATTTTCTGCTTCACTTATTATATCTCCACCTTGTCCTGCTTGCGTTTCAATTCCCGTCATGAAAGTATTCATAACTTCGAATACGCAAAGAATACTACCAACAATAACGCCAGCAATTAATGCTCCAATTAAAAAACCTGCTCCTGTAATTCCTATGAGTAATGTATATACTGATGTTTGTGATACAAAATTAGAATTTCCTCGATTTAAGTTTAAATTTTTATTTTTTTCTTCTATTTCTTCATCTGTAGTGGCATCTTCAACTACATCGAATTTATCTTTTTCTTTTCTCTCTTCAGATATATCATCCATCTTATAATATAATTATTTTAATATAATATAACAATTATGGTGTCCAAATCGACCTGTAGTTTTATTTTATATTATGCATTTTTATAACATGAATAAAATATGAGTTTAATTCAAAGCTTTCGAAACCGATTTTCATCCCTTATGGGTATATTCGGAGACGAGGAAACAAAAAGAATTGGTATCTACGGTCCACCAAACTCTGGTAAAAGTACTTTAGCTAACAGAATATGTGAAGATTGGACTGGAGAACCATTAGGAACAGCTGGGCCTATGGCTCACGAAACAAGAAGAGCAAAAAAGAGAGAAGATGTTACGATTAAACATGAAGATAAAGAGATAACAATAGATATTGTCGATACTCCTGGCGTAGCAACAGATGTTGATGCTCGAGAATTCGAAGAAAATGGAATGGATAAAGATGCTTCGTTAAAACGTTCTCAAGAAGCTACGGATGGAATTGCAGAGGCAATGCATTGGTTAAGAGAAGATATAGATGGCGTTATATATATGATTGATTCTACAGAAGACCCTTTTATGCAAGTAAATACTATGATTTTAGGAATTATAGAAAGTAGAGATATGCCTGCAGTAGTATTAGCAAATAAAATTGATGAAGAAGATTCTGATGCAGAGCGCGTAAAAGAAGCATATCCACAACATACGACGGTTCCCCTATCAGCAAAAGATGGAGATAATATGGATGACGTTTATCAACATATAGCAAATAAATTCGGGTGATTAAAATGACGCAAGAAAACATACCAAAAAATAGTATTCGAATCAACCTCTTAAGAGAATCACAATTATCTAATATGCATACAACTGAAAAAGTTAGATATATAATCGACTGTGTTCGAGATGGCTGTGTAGTTGTTCTTGAATCAGGTCTAAAGCCGAATGAACAATCATTACTTGTTGAAAAAACAATGAGTGAAATTGACCACGATTCATTCACAGGAGTTGAAATAGAATCATACCCTGAATCACAAGAAGATACAGCGGACAAGGGTGGTCTACTAGGACGAGTCCTTAGTAGAGAATCTTCAACTTCTAAAGCAGCCTCTGAAAGCTTAACAGTTATCGGACCTGCAAATCAGATGGAAACGTTACATAAAGATGAAAAACAAATTAGTGCAATACTCAATCCATAACCATGCCACATAGATGCCTAAACTGCGAAAATGTGATATCAGACGGTTCAGAGTATCTTCTAGATGGATGTCCAGATTGTCAACATAACTCTTGGGAGTTTGTTGAAAAACGGTCATTATCAGAAGAAACTACAGAAAATGAATCACAAAGAGCAGCACGAACAGAATTTGTCGATAATGAATCGCTCCCAACCTCTGCAATAGAAGCAATCCAAAACCCAAATATTGGAGGTGGAGGAAAGAAAAATAGAACTGATAAAAATCAGAATAGCATCGTTAAATCTGTAAAAGATATTGAAAAAGTACAACAAAGATTAAATAATCAATATGATGGTATAAATGTTGTAAGACGAGGAAAATATAAAATCAATCTATCTAAATTATATCGTGGAAATGACCACGTAATAAAAATAGGTGACGATGGCGCTTATACCGTAACAAGAGCCTCTGACACTAATTGAAATTTCAAACAAGTTCTTTTGTCCTTACGTTAGTCTTTTTGGGTTAGACGTATTCTATTCATAAAGATGGCTCTAGAAGCATTAATGCTAGGAGGATGGGTTGTTTTGATTTGTATGATTCTAGGGCTAACGAACACTTCTTACTCTAGACTGTTAAGAACAGTTGGATGGGGAATATTGTCTATTATGGGTTTTTTATTCGTTCCATATTTTTGGTTTTATGACCAAAGCATTATCCAATCTATTATAGCTTTTTGCGGGAGTTTATACGGAGTTTACATAACATACCTAATCGGTACAGAAGAGACAAAATTAACTTACATAACAATATTTATATCAATTTCCACGTTTATCCTCTTAGCAGTATATACTATTTCTAGTATACAATGGTATCTTCTAGATATGGTTGCTTCCGAAACTCAGATGTTGCTAGAATTAATCGGTTATTCAACAGAGTTAGAAAGAGGTGAAAATGGAATATATGTCGTTTTTACAGAGACGCCTCAAGAATTACGAACGCAAATTATTGTGGCTTGTACAGGTATAGGAAGTATTGCACTTTTTGTCGGATTGGCAGTATCAATTGATACGCTGAGTATGCATAAAAGAATTCTACTAGCTATTATAATGTCAAGTATAATATACTCTCTAAATGCTATTAGAAATTTGTTTATTGCTGGAGCATATGGAGGTCAATGGTTCCACATAGCACCAGAATACGTAGGCATGATATTTGGTAGAAGCGATGAGTGGGTATCATATTATATCGCAGATAGAATAATTGCTCAATTTGCATCTGTAATAGTATTAATAATATTTGCATACTTTATAATTAGTATTGTAGATGAAAATACAAAAATAGTAAAAGAACTAATATTTTTAATTGATAGAACAATAAATCTTAAAAATAAAATTTATCGTAAATTTATTCACAAAGACGAATAATTTCAGATTCTACTTCTTCAGCCATTAACAATCTACCTGCGGCGCTATCACTATGATTTGTGACTTCAATTTCTCTCTTTGCTAATTGTTGATGATATTGAACAAAGTCAATCAGCATATCGATAACTTCAGACTCAATTTTTGTAGAACTTTCAGAATCTCCTATAGATTTTGTTACAGAATTTTCTTTCTTATTTGGATGATTTTCTAGCGGCAAAGATTCAATTTCTTGAGATTTTTGAATAGATTTCTGTGGTGGCATCACGCCCAATTCTTTAGACAATCTTCCCATATCAGGCAATGATAATTGACTCAAAACAATCATATTCCCATCTTCAATTGCTGAAACAAGCTCTTCCTTATTTGAAATTTTACTTTCATTGACTAACCATTTTCTAAAATAATCAGGCATGTCAATTGAATCAAGCGTTTCTTTTTCATCCGAACTAAATTTTCTTTCATCTAAATCTCCATTGAAATCTGAAAGTATTTTATTGGCTTCTTCTATTGATATTTCATCAACAATTTCTTCTGGGCTAGAATTTTCTGATGATTTTCTTCTTGCAGCTTTTAATCTGACAGCAAATTCTCCATACTTACTCTTTACGTCAGATATATATGAATCATAAGTTTTAAAATCTAAATCTTTGGCAATTTCTTTATATGTTGATTCAGGCTCCATAGGGTCCACTTCTAAAGACAACCTGCGTAAAACGCCTTTCTGCATTGGTTTAAGAGATTCCCAAGTTTTTTCTTTTTTAGATGTTTTCGTATCTCTCACATTATTATCTGCATCTTTTCCAAGCTCTTTCGCTCTTTCTTTTATAACACTTTCAAGATTATCTCTTATTCTAGATGGATAACTTACTGAACAATCCGTAGCTTCTGAAACTTCTTTATTTTTGGCTCCTGGGTTTCTTGCGATGTATTCCACCACGCCTTTTTTCTTATCTGTTAAGTCTAATCCATCATATACAGATGATTCGTTAGATGCACGTAATAAACCATCTAGAGTCGTCAAGTCTAAATCTTCTTCATTTACTTCTTTATTTTCTGAATCTTTTTTATTTTCTTCAACTAAATGCCCATATTTTTCAATTACTGGATTCGGGTAACTAGATTCAACATTTGCTTCTTCCGCAATTTCAGAGGGGAGTTTTTCTGGGTTGTTTTTGTAAATTTCTAATATCTGTTTTTGTTTTTCAGATAAATCATCGAAACTAATAGTATCCTCTACGCCATCAATATGAAAGAATTCTTTCAATCTATTTGATATTGTAGTGTATGATAATTCTTCTAATCCTTCGGCTCTTAAAGCAGCATTTGTTCTGTCTACTAGTTCCTGATACGTATCGACATTTGTGGACCTAACAGCAGATTTTATTATATATTTGTCTGTTTCTTTTAGACCGTCAGGTAAGTTTTCTGTATCAATGTGGGCCTTATGTTGGTTATCTTTACCTTTTTTCTCTTCAATTAGCTGATTATCCTCAGAATATACTTCAACAATATCTTCAGGCATGAATCCATTTCTATTTTGGTGTTCTGAATCTTCTGCTAAAGCCATATGTGCTCTAACAAGTACTTCCTCTGAGTATTTAACAGAACATATAGAGCATTTGTATGTCAGTGACTCGGATTCCAAATCAGTTGTAGTCTTCTGAGGTGGCATTACTCACTAATCCTAGACTCATTAAAAGCATAAATGTTTGCAAAATCATCTATTTTAAACGTTTTTAATTTAAATATATTTTTAAATTCTTATAAAATCCAAATTATTGGAATATTAATGATTTCAATCTATTTCAGTATAATCTCCAGATGAATCCATTCTGTAGTGCATTTCACATCTTTCAACATCTGTTCTATCTAAACAAGTTACTTCTTCTACAACTTGTTCAGACTCATCGAACCTGAAATCAGCATGTACATAATTATGCACGCGCTCTGAAGCTAACCATTCGGAATTTGATAATCTCATATACTGTTGTAATGTAGTTATTCTGAAATCCGTAATACATTCTCCATCATGATTTGCTGAAGCCGAGTATGCATTCAAACAGTATGGTTCTTCCTCAATTCTATTCAGATTTACATCTTCTCCATTCTCTAATTCTTCCGTAAACATCTCTACGCCATCCATGTTCTCTCCATCACCTGTTCCTGCAGATAATGAAAATTTAAGTGGATTAAAATCATAAGCGGCCCACTCAAGCGTTTCACCATCTTCCCCAATCGCTTTAATCATTATGTGGGGATTTATATGCGATTCTGAACCTACAGACTCATGGAAATCATTAAATACGTCCATTGATGGTGGAATATCGAAGTTTGGCGTTGAAAGACATATCGGAGATTCCGTTGGATGACATTCATCTCTCTTTTTATCTGATAATAATGGGGCTTCATTATCCGTAGAATTAAATTCAGCATAACTTTCACCTTCTTCTACCCAATAAAATTGTGTCCAACCACCATCATCCGTTTCCATATCACAATAAGTTGTTGCTATAGCCGTATTATCGATTATTGAAGTTTGTAAGCTCGCGCCCTCAAACGATTCGTATTGACTTTGTAATTCTTGACAAGCTCTGTATGGTGCAGGATTAATAGTTAAATCAATATTATCTATCATTGGACTATTAATTAAATCATATGATTTTAATTCTACGCGAAGCATAAATGCATCTATTGTTTCTGAATCCATTCTATCATTCAACTCATCCGTATCAAACATAACAGCTTCAGAATTTTCAACTCCGTCATTTGAAATAGTTGCTGAAGCACTTCTATAACACTCATCTCCTTCAAAAACGTCCGACTCACATGGGATTATCTCTATATTATAATCTCCCGCTCCACTACTTTGTGAACTCTCTTCCACATCTACATTAATCGTTGACAAGGGTTCAATTTCTTCAATTATATTGCCGTTCGTATCTTCTGTCAATATTTGTGATTGAATATGTCCCGTATATACGTTATCTGCTCCCGATATTACGGAATCATCAGGCTGATATGTTATAGCTTCCATTCGGTCGCTTTCTGTTTCTTCACCAGGAATATCTATATCTTCTATAGGGTTTAATGCTTCATCATAAACTCTCAACTCATCAATTAATATGTTTCCTGCACTAGCTTCAATAATTGGTTCATATATGCCATTTGTATCTAGCGTATAGCTTGGGTCTTGATATCTAGCACCTAATGAAATAACAGAATCTTCGTATATTGCTCCTGAATCTATCATTTCAGTTTGCGTTGAATCTCCAAATGAAAACTCTTCTGGTGCTTCACTTTGTTCAGATTGTCTTTCGCCATCAATATAAACTTCAAATCTCCCCACATCATCACCAAAGCTACCTTCAGAATAATCTCCTTCGTAAACTAATGAAACATGAGTCCATTGATTTGGTGATACATCACGGTCTCTGATAAAGTAATCATCATCTTCTTCAACGTCGTGATATGCTCCAGATTCTCCTAAATAATCTTCATTTACAGCCCATCCAATACCATCTTGGAATAAGCCTCTAGTACCTTCAATGGATTCTGATGTTTGATATGGATATCTACGTTTATCTAAATCACTTTCAGAGTCTTTTAATCCTGGCATCGTCATATAACTTAATTCTGCTGTCGTGTGTTGCTCTTCGAACGTATTACTAAATTCATAGGGACTATTTTCTCCATAAGGTATACCTAAACCAATTATAGTCCTAAATGGATGTTGTGAACCTGGCTCGTTATTTAGTGATAAAACATCTTCTTTTTTAACCCAAAAAGAGATAGTGTACTCTTCTTCTAGCTGCTCATTTAGACTTTCTGTTGGTTCAACAAAGCTTGAGCTATATAATTCAGAGTGACCAAATGGTTCTTCATTTCCTACATCTTCAACTGATTCTCCGATAGAATCTTCATCAAGTACAGGTGGAGTTAATGACATCCAACTTGTTGAACTGAGAGATAAGGCTCTTCCACCAAATATACCTTGAGAGCTATAACTATCTGACAATCCTGGTTCCGTAGATGAAAAGAATTCTAACTCTTTATCATCTTCAATACCTGTTTCACTAGCACTATCTGTTGTCGCTGGTACAGGAAGGAATGCAGCTTGGTTATCTAGTATAGTTTCTGATTCTGCACCAGTTCTCCCTGTTAAGTATTCTGTATCGGTCCAATTGTTTTTTACATAATCTCGGGATAGAAGCGTCTCATCAAAGTCATCTCTATAACAATCCATAGATATATCCCATTCGTCAGAGTTACTATCATATGGTGTTCCCCATCTAGTATGATGATGGTATAAATTATCTCTTTCACACGGAGAACCAAACCATAGCCTTGCATGGTGAATATTTTCTTGGTAGTCACCAGATGCTACGCCTCCATATGCATCTTCAATCTCTGGATGGTAAACGTCATTTATTCTGTACAAGTGATAATCAACATTTTCTCCATCAAAAGAACTGATTATACTAGGGTCATGGTCAAATGTGTACATACTTATTAAATTCTGATTTTGATTTCCACTTTCTAGAACTGGTGTTCCTAATCTTAGAGAATTACCGAGATACTCCTCATTCCAGTAAGATTGTGCAGGTTCTGATTGTATAGAAAATAAATCATCTAATCCAATTCTTCGAATATTGTCTAATGAAGTTGGTTCATCAAATGATTCTCTATCAAATTGGAAATTCTCACTTTCTTCTGTTGGTGGCGTAACTTCCATATCATCTGAATCACCACATGGGTTTATTCCACCATAATATGGATATAAATAATCCTCTACTTCTGTTCTTAATTCTGAATATGTAGTATCAGAATCGACAAATACAGATAACGGTTCTATATCTTCATGATTTCTTGGGTAGTTTCTATTATATGGACAGGCATCATTCTTCACGGTTTCAATATCATATGTTCCTGGTCCTTCCTCATCTACCTTATCGAGTACGTCATTAATTGATTGTCTATTTTCATCATAGTCTGAAACTCCTGTCATAAGAGTATCAAAGTCATTACATTCATTATCTGTTGTATCTTCTCTTGGTAAAGTGCTAGATTCATGAGCCTCGCATAATTCTACGTAAACTTGTTCATTTTGAATACTGTTGCCAGTTTCATAGTTTTTTAAACGGAAATCAAATTGTACTTCTTGCCCTGGTTCTGCATTCGGAATTTCTCTTGGATTAATAAATGTAGATATTTGTTCCTCTCCTCCAGCTACAAATTCACTATCCCATAATATTTTTTCGGATAGGTCTGTAGTTAGTCTTTCAATATTATTATCGAGAGAATTCCAATCTCCTACAATTAATTGACCATATTGAATAGTTGTATCTGTATTTCCTGTTTCGTAATCACATTTTAGATTACCGTCTTCTTCATACAATTCCGTACATTCATTTATATCTGTGTTGTCTATTAATGTTTCACCTCTAACAGCTCCTGCAGGTATTGTTTTGTAGTCTGTTTCCGTTTCACCATTAACTACGAATTCTTCAGATATTTCAAATTCTGTAGGTCCTGGGTCATTACTATCTATAAGATTACAATAACTTGAATCTCCATCGGTAACAGTTTCGTAACCACTGTGAGTACCTGATTCACTAGATACAGGAATATCCTCACACTCTGTTATAACGCCAGATTGTATTGAGTCATATTGAACACTTGTTTGTCTGGACATAATATCAAACTCTGCTTCTTCATTTAGTTCACAAGTATATTCTGTAATTGTATCACTCCCATCATCATATGTGTTTGATGTTTCTTCATAACCTGCTGGGCATTGTCCCCCTAGTTTTTCTGAATCAACTTCTTGATATTCTTCACCCTGCATATATGTTACAGTTTCATCATTTACTCCAAGACATTCTCCCTCTTCTTCTGTCGATTCTAGTGGGGAAGAACATGATTGGATAGCTTTTTCAGGTATATCTTCATATGTTTGTGTGTAACCTCCTTGTCCTCCATCGAAAACAGTTAGAGACCTAATTTGGAATTCTTCTGGTGCAATGCTTGTGTCTTCAAAATGATATGATTGACAATATTGAACTTCTCTAAATGTATCGGAGGTCTCAGATTCAGACTGTAAATCAAAAGTTGATACTTCTTCATATCCAGAAGGACAACCAAATACAGTATCAATATCATCCGCAGGAGATACGGATAAAATATACCTATCATCTAATCGTTGTTGTGACATAGCATCTGAAACAGAGGCATTTATAATTCCTTCGAAAGCAATATCATCTAAATTATAATCAACTCTATCAGATACAGAGTCAATTTCAAATCGTGGGCTAGCAGGACCTTCATTAATATTTATATCGTGGTCTTCAATAGTTGTTGCTCCTAAATTGTCAATAAGTTCTACCTCATGAGCGTATCTACCAGATTCATCTATTTCTTGACCGAATCGCGTTATTATTTCTTCATTATTATATTCACAAACTTGTTGAATTGCTGTTCCACCTGCAGCATCTCCAAGTTCTTCTATTGAACAAGAACTTAGTTCATCAAAGTTATCTTGCTCTTCAGGAGTAAGACTATGAACTTCTTCAACCCAATCTTTTTGATATACATTATTTATTCCTTGGTAATTAATTCGTAGCGTATCTAAAGTTTTTGTAGAGCCTTCAGGTCTTGCATAGGAATCACTATAGTCAAACCAAATAGTATCCGTTTCATATTCAACGCGTTCTTCCGTTACTTCTCTTTCATATTCATAAAGTTCTGAAGGTTGTTCAATCTCTCCTGTGAATGTATATGTTATATCGAAAGTTTCTGTTTCCCACAGATAAGCCTCTTCATTAACAGGAGCCGAAAATGGAAGTTGTTGTAAGTCATCTACCCGAATCCATTCATAAACTTCTTCTGTTTCAAATGAAGAAGTTCTCCATATATTCTCATCTTCAGAAGAGTCTAATATTGACCTATAACCTTCACCTGGATTTGTATTTCTTTGTATTAAATCATAATTATTCTCTCTTAACGTAGATAATTCGGCAGGTTCGTCGCTTACTCTTTGCCAAATATCTTCGCCTTCAGTTTCAATAATATCTCTATTTTCTGTATCATCAAATCTTTCTTCAGCTTCATCTAATGTTTCAGACTTCAAACAATTATAACATTCGTCTGGGTCGGTATGTTGGAATCTTGTTTCTATTGAACCATCAATATCAGGCGCATCAGATGGAGAAACAGTTCTATCTATATACCACCCTGTATTTGAATCAATGACAGAAGACAAATCTTCTCCATCAATAACTTCAAAAAAGTCTAATTGCGTTCCTACCTGTGAATTTCTTTCTGATGAATCGCCTACTTGACGCCATTCCTCGCCAGGAGATTCTGTTGCAAATTGTTCTTCATAAGAATTACTCGATATTGAGATATCATAATCTTCTTCCCAACTTCCTTCTGGACCTATATCAGACCGTTTTTCTATAGCTTCTGAAATATATTCTTCTTCATTATTTGTACTCACATCTCTAACGACGACAGATTCTGTTAAGGTTCCTTCAAAATCAGATTCAGAACCTACTTGTTCCCAATCTTCATTTCCTCTATCAATATTCTCGAAATCGCTATCTGTGGTAAAAGTTGTATCTCTATCCACAATTATTTCTGTTATTGATTCAACATCTAAATCTGACCTAAGAGGGTCTTCCATAACTAAATTAGGTTTTTCATCATCATCATCATCATCATAATCATCATCTCTTCTTATCACATCTAGTTCTTCGGAATCTATGATATCATTAGACGTACAATCAGAACCACTTTGACATATTAAAGCTGTGTAAGTATGGAGAACATCTGATGAATATACATTATCTTGCGCTATCACTTCGGTTGTTTCATCTTCAACATTTACGGTTTCTTCTGTTATTATCTCATCCGAATCAATTCCAGACTCACTTACAGCAGATTTATTTGCAATAACAACATCTACTTCTTGCTCATCTTCTAACGCTGCATCAACAGACACGCGTAAGTCAACGAGTGCTTCTGAAGTGGAACTACTATCTCCATCAGATGAAAAACCAGGGGCGACTCTTGGACTAGACCAATCTGAACTGGCTTCATTTGCGTCACGACCCTCAAAACCAGACATGTGTATGAGTCCTGTATCTACGACTGCAAGCCTACCACATGTTTCACCATCAGATGGGAAATATCCAGATATTATAGATTGACATGATATATGACCCGCATAGTCTTCATCTGATTCGTAACCAATGTATGCTTCACCGAGATTATTTATTTCGTTCATTTCATCCTCATTCAATGTGAATATACAAATATTATCATCAGAATCAACAGAAGTACAATGTTCTGAATCATCAGGGTCAGAAGGAAGCGTATAATTAGTATCTACGTCAATTTCACTCCCGCTGGCACTTAGAGGATTAACAAATAAGTCAGAATCACTATATGTATTATATGAAATCGTAAGAGTTTGAGGTTCTGAAAAATCTATGTCTCTTGTAAGCGTGACAAACCCAAGACCGTTTGAATCGCCTTGCAATATACTTACGTTACCTCCTGCTTCTCTCATTTCTTGAAAGTCATTCAATTCACCTGACAGTTCGAACGAAGGTTCGGGAATACTGAAATCTTCGAGAAAGTTTGGACTAGAATCAGAACTTTGTATTCTAAATCTATCTACATTTCTAATACTTGTTGGTTCATCGGGGCCTTCTGTAATCGAAATTATGGAAGATTCTAAATTACGACCTGGAGGCGTTTCACCTTCAACTTCTGTAATAGTATCTATAGAAGTTTCATCTCCAGTCAATCTACTGTGTACGTTAAACTCTATTTCTCTATCTCTAGTGCTATTCTGGTCGTCAAAAGCGATATACACATCTACAGATTCTTCTAATTTGTGGTCAATGTCTGGGTTTTCACCATATGAGGGAATATAATTATCCGATTGAGTTGGCGTTAGATAAATTATCTCCGTATTAATCTCGTCACCATTTTCATTATACTCTAGTTCTATTGGATAAATAAATGGATATGTATCTCTAGAAACTTCTGCACTTATATCAACGCGATATAATATTGTTGCGGATTCTGTTTGTGGTTCTCCATTTTCATCTTCTACAACAGACACATCCAAATCGATGTCATCATTTAACTCAGGCGAGGGACCAAATGTCTCGGCGGAAGCTGTACCCATAAATGATAAAAGTATTATGGAAAATAAAACGACAACGTATAGTTTATTTTTATTATTCTTTAAATGTGTAAATATCATTTGGTTGTTTAATAATATGGTTCTCTATTCCTAAAAGTATTGACAATACATACTATTCAAAGACCACATATATTTTAAATTAATATCACACAAATAAATATGAATTTTATTTTTATAATGATTTCCAAACGGATTCGCATCCTTCTGCATCCCCACAATCATTAATTATGTTCCCTTCTGAAGGTTGATTTACGACAGACATAGACCAATTATCTACTTTCGTATTCCACTCTAAACAAACGGCTTCGGAATCAGATATTGGGTAATACATCTTAATTACGCCATTATCTCTTACAACATCTGTTAAATATGAATTTTCGTATTCAAATTGATTTAAAACTACATCAGGATAGTTTTGAAAATCTCTTGGAATTTGAGCATATACTCTTCCGTCTAAGAAAAAATATCTCTTTCTAAGCCATGTGGTTATATGTTTTCTATAAAAACCAGGAGGTTCAAATGTATTATCTATTCCTATATTTTCAGCATCTATCCCAACAAGAGCTACTTCCATAGTCTTACCGTTTGTTTCTTCCAAATAAGTATATGTTTCAACTTTAATTTTTTCTACTTTAGCTTCCATACAATTAATATATAATTACTAAATAATAACCCTTGTGTTAATTTTAGCTTCCTGGTATAATACATGCACATTGGTATGTATCTGTGGAACATTCTTCTTCGAAGTCATCCACAGAATAATCGTAAGATAATGTTGCGGAATCAGTATTTTCGTGATAATCCTCAATCGTAATTGTAGCAGAACCACTTGAACTATCATCATCTTCATCATCATCGCACTCTTCTACTTCTATTTCTTGGCCATCATCTGGGTAATCAGGTTCTGAACAATCACAATCATCAAATCCTGCATCTGGGTCTGGGTCTGGCTGTGGATTTGTATTAATATCCCATTCAAATTCAACGCAAACTTCTCCTGACTGTCCTGTATCATAAGACTCTAATGAACCACTTCCACTATGAGACACATCATATACTGAAGTTCCATCTGCTGAGAAACTACTACAGACAGTTGTTGATTCAGAACTTGGAGGACTACTATTATTTCCATAGAAATCACCCTCAAGATTTCTGTGACTGTCAGATATACTGGGAGAGTTAGAATCCCATTCAACATCCACACTTGCTGTATCACTCTCCGTATTTCCGTGCCAATCTGTTACTTTCACTGTTTCTGTTTCCGTTCCTCCACTAGTATATCCTAAATCATCTGCCCTTTCTGTTATACTAAACGAACCACTAGAACCATCATCACGACTATCACATGAGCTATCTGTTGGGTTCGCTCTCAAATCCATACAGGCTATTCCAATTCCAGAATCACTTGCTTCAGCTTCAAATGTAACAGACCCACCTCTGTAATTAGTATTCGAATTAGCAGCCCAAATAGAACTTCCACTATAACTTGTACTGAAACTATCTATTACAGGAGCAGAATCATCAGATTCAACTTCTATATCAACTTCTTCTGTTCCTGAATTATCGGCGAAGTCCCATGCCTCATATCCAATTGTTTGCGTTCCTCCACTTTCAAATACTGTACATCGTCTATCACCATCTCGAGTTTCATTTGCGTTGAAGTCGTTAATTAAACCACCTTCATAGAAGCTTCCATCATCGGTGACGAGAGCATTATTACCAAGACTAGACCATGCATCCTGAGATATTCCAATATTTTCATCAGATGCATCTGCCTCTAAGCAAGTTCTAATTCCTTCATATGTATTATCGTAATTTGAATCGATATCACTTAAATCATCATAGTCTATTATCTCTTCATTTCTATGCCAAATGGTATCAGAACCAGAAGGTCCGTAAGATAAGTCATTATGAGATGTGTAATCTAATGATACATCAGGTGGATTATTATCTTCAATAACTTCAATATCTTGTTCAACGGTAGCTGTATTACTGTCTCCTTCTGTAAACCGTTCATCATCCCAAGCTTGCAAGCTAATTGTTGAAGTTCCAGATTCCGTAAACCTATGTCCAATAACTTCTCCAGAGACATTTCCATTATATGACTCCATATAACAATGTTCATCAACATCAGAATCGTCTACGTTCTCACAAACATCTACATCTCCAAAGTTTGGTTCTTCAGAATCAATCGACCACATCATATCGGATATAATAGTATTTGATTCCGTCATTCTATGTGATTTAAGGTTTTCTGAGGTTATATCATCAGTTCTTGAGTTAGGTAAACTTATATCTGATACTCCTTGATATTCTGGAACGCCAGATTCATAACAGTTTAGACATTCTTCCGTAGAACCATCAAAGAATAACAATCCGCCTTCATATACTTCAAACGCCTCGTCTACATCATGGGCTTCATCAACCTCTATACCTCCTGATGGTATTTGGTCTCCAGTTGTTCGAGTAGATTCACTATCATCAGATTGTTTTATTGTTGTGTCAGAATCCGCAATTCTAAAGTCAGGAGCTGGTTCTGTTACGTCGTAGACAAATACAGATGTGACGGCATTTTCACAACCTTGTGAACCATGATATTTGCTATTTGATATTTCGCTTGTTGTTAAATCAGATACGCCCGTTTCAGAATTTCTAACTATTCCTGTTTCTAATGTTAATCTAGGCCCCATATCCCCAGGTTCATCTATTTCATCTGGTATTCCAGTAAATCCATCTAGTTGATAATGTTTTGGACTATCTTCTGATAAAACACGGCATGGGCTAGTTCTAACATGATATAGTCCTGGTTCTTGGAATTGTCTTTCAAATTCAAACTCTATAGTTTCTCCAGGTTCAACAGATACTTCTTCTCCAATACCAATTTCACCATGTTCAGATGTTCTATATGCAGCTTCTGTTACTATATCTGCATCGCCTCCAGATTCATAATCTGCAAAGAATCTATCTCCTGTCGCAAATCCACTTAATTGATGTAATTGATGCATTTCTTCTTGAGTATGGAATTCCGCAATTGCTTCAGACCGTATATTTACTGTTTCACCACCGTAATTAGTATAATTAGAGCGGAATGTTGCTACAGTCTCGTCTGTGTCTGTGTCCTCATTACATTCGCCTACGCTTCTACTTACACCCCATTCATTATCTTGATGTCCAGATAATGGATTTAATCCTTCTTCCATATCTGGAGAGATAGTATCATAATCATTTATAATGTTCCAAGGAATTGACCCTCTTTCTTCTAATGCGTCATCAGGGTTTGCAGCACAAACACTATTCACAACCAAATCAGCTTGTTGAGCTAAATCTGGGTCTTCGCTTGTTGCTTCTCTTTCATCAACAGGTGATAAATCACCCACAATGGCATCTCCGTATGTTTCGACATTAATTGGCACTTCGAATTGACTGTGATAATCTCCAGTTATTGGTGATTGCTCCATTTCATTTGGCGTTTTTGCATCTTCTGTACGTCGTAAATAATCATCCTCATCTCTCGGATGAACACTTAATACGTGCGTTCCATCATTACCTTCATCGTTCTTTAATACTATTGGAACGCGAACCTCTTGTGTCTCTTCTGGTTGAAGTTCGACGGCTGCAGAACCTAATACATTTGAATCGAACGATTCATCTCCGAAATCAATTTGGTGTTCGCCATCGGGTCCGATTCCGACAGTTGTTCCTCTAGCCGTTACATCTCTATCAGACTGTATCTCAAATCGGGCTGTTGCTGGTTGTCCTTCATTTGGATTTGAAACAGATACAACAGCATACATTATCGTATCATCTTCTTCTACATCTTCAAATGTTTCCGTATTCGTTCCCTCAAATTCAAGCTGACCTTGTGGATGGTCAACATCTTGAGTTTCTGTTACTCCTGCATCAGTTGTTCCTGCAAATCTGGGTAATTGTAAGGATACAAACCTATCCTCATCCTCACATAGTAATTCCTCATCGGCGGAAAACGGTAAGAATACTGATGTATCAGATTCGTCTGCTTCATCTTCAGGAACATGGACTCTATCTTCATCTCCTAATAAATTAGAATTACAGATTCTATTTTGATGACTATAATAAATACTAAAGTATCTATTTTCAGGTTGCGTGACGCTACCAACGTCAGGGTGATTCAGTGGAGTTGCGCCCCGATTAATAGCTTCAGAATTATCTTCCGTATTACTACTATACATAGTACCATATCCTCCTCTAACAGGGTAATTATCCACAAAAGTTTCACCCTCAACATCATCGTTTATTAATCCAAGGCTTGGGTGAACGTACGGGAATGCACTAGCGTAGACAGTCGCTTCGTCTTCCGTAGGCCGTTGTGATAATCCACCATCTGAATTTTCAGGATTGGTATTAACATTGAAATCATTTATTATTAAACTGTATAATTCTACGGTTTCTTCTACTTCATGCTGCATGGCGTCATCAACTTCTGGATAAGGATTTGAACCATCATAATCACTCTCAATAGTCACTCTAAACGTTTCTTCACCTTCTTCCATTCCGAATGGAGAATTTGGTCTAAAGTAATCATCTTCTTCTGATTCATAAGATAAGGGTTCTAATTCAAAAGTACCATCATGGTCATGTATTGAACTAACAACGTCTAATGGGGTTGTATATTCTCTCCGAACAAAATTTACATCTTCATCATTATCTGAATGCATATCTCGAGCAAACCTCACCGTTGATTCATCTGATGAGACGTTATCTCGTGCATCTCCTTCACCAATTGTTGTTTCTTTTTGTCCTTCCCAATCTCCGAATTCGGCATTAATAGTTACGTTTCCACTTATATCACCAATGTTTGTAACATTAACTTCAGCGTTGAAATTATCATATATCATATGGTTTTCGGGTACAGATATATTTTGTATCTCTAGTGTAGAGGGCTGAAATACATATGCATCAAACTCAGGTGTACGGTCTTCATCACCGCTAATATCTCTTGGGTTGCCATCACTATCTAACTCTTGGAACCTAATTGTATGCTCACCAAACTCATCTTCATCCCATTGTAGATTAACAGGTATCGTTTCTGTTTCACCGCCAGCAATCGTGACACTATGTTCTGAAATTTCAGATGTAATTGTAGAATAATTTCCATCTATTTCTTGACCTTCAGGATACTGACCCTCAGGAATGTTATATTCATCTGTTACAACGAAGGTTCCTTCAACTGTTGTATCACCTGTATTTTCTAGTATAGCTGTCGTTGGGAGGTCTTCTCCAGGTTCAACATCATATGTTCCATATTCACTATTCTGGTCCCCATCAACATCTAACGAAACAGTAAATGTTCCTGGTCTTTCTACGGGTTGTGTTCCATCTTCGATATCATCATCAGGAACAACATATTCATCTGTACTTTCTATAGTAGATTCGTAGATTAATAAAGTTGCGTTATTATCTAAATTCATATTTTCCGTAACATAATACATTTCGCCATTATCATTTACATAATCAACTTCACTTGATGTTAACGGTATTTCCGTAGTTCGCGTTTCAAGTCCTTCAGTATCTGCCGCATCAGAGTATGGGTCATCTCCTGTAGAAGTCACTTCTAATTCTGAAGCCGAATCTGGTCTATCTGTAGTTATTTCTTCACTATCTTCATCAACTATTTTTATATCAATATTATTATCTTCAGAATCTTCTGCTTGGAGTGCATATGTGATAGAAAGATAATGCTGATTTGCTTCGGGAACACCTGTTGTTGAAAAACCTGTTCTTAGTCCTTCATCAGGTCTTATTATTGCGGCTCTATCTGAGCCGCTTCTTGCTTCATAAAAATATTCAACAGTACCACTTGGCTCATTGATGTTTTCGCCTCCGATATAACGAGATGGAGGAATAATATTATCCTGCATCGGTTGCGTCTCATCAGTATCTGCATTAAATCTAGAAACAGCCGTCGTTTGGTTTTGAATTATACCTGTGAAATCATCTGTTCCAATACTTCCTGAATACTGTCCAATATTACTAGGAAGACGAACTAAGTCGTCACCTTCTTCCGCCCTATATAATGTTGTATCACTCAGGTCAACCACCATTTGAGGATTATTATTTATTTGAACAATAGCTCTGGGAGATAATGTCATTTGTTCTCGTTCCATTGAATCAATTAGTGTTGAAAATTGCGCTTCTATCTGACCTTCTTCAAAACTATCTAACGCGTCAACTTCGATTTCACTATCATAACTTGCGTCAGATTGTATAACATTTATTTCAACATCTACATCTCTGTTAGATGGAGATGAAACCTCTACATCTGCTTCTCTATAATCTGTTAAATCTAAACCAAATAAATCTAATCTACTAGATTGTTCTAAGGTATCTATTGTGACGGTAACTTCATCTTGATTTTCAGAGCAACCATATGATTCTTCATCAACAAGGCCTATATCATCATAAGTTTCAACGGTCATACACATATCTAAATCTGTAAATTCATACGAACTTAAACAAGAATCATCAACACAGAACGGTTCTGTAATTATAGCGGAAGAAGTACCTGTTGTAATCCGATAATCTGATGCAGAAGGACCTGAACTAGAAAGCCAATAGTTTCGACTCACATCTATATCTGCATTATCTACAGTTGAAACAACTCCTTCATTAATCTGCATATTGTGTATTGAATAATCCCCTGGATAATTACCTCTAATCTCTTTTACCTGAGGAAGTGAATTATCAAGTGTCTCTTTTCCTACTATTGTTAAATCATCAACTCCTGTTATACCATTTCCTGAAAATGTTATAGAATCATATGGTTCATTATCTAATTTAGGATAAACTTCTATCAATGCTCCTGGTTCTGCTGCATCAATAGCAGATTGTAATGACTTAAATGGCGTTGATAAGTCATAATCGTCTTCCTCTGTTAGAGCATCAGGAACTGCTGAATCCCCGACTTGTATTGTTCCAGATAATGAAGATTGAGTAACAGGATTGTAATCTAGATTAGATTCTACTCGGTCATAAATTAATGAACTAGGATTAGAAGTTATACTGTCAAAAAGAATGTCACCCGATTGAGATTCAACAGTATGTTCTTCAATGCTCGACATTGTTGATGGAAAATATGTTCCTTTATCTTCTATATATGCTCCTGTATCATCACTACCTGCAATGTTATTATTTAGGAAGAATGGTGAACTAGATATTGATGAACTCATTGCAATATCTTCAACGGTTATTTCTGAGTTACTTCTTGCTTGAATAGCATACTCTGAATCTGTGAACATTATATTTTCAATATTTACATGTCTATTCTCATTAGAGTATATATCAAGAGCAGCATCTTGGTTTGAAGGAGCTTTAATCATAGCAATTCCTTCTCCACGTATGTTGACGGATTTACCGTCTGACATTCCTTCACTCTCTGTTCCAATTATACCCCCTTCGTATGGTTCAAGTTGAGAGTGTTCTCGAATAATAATTTCTCCACCGTCTTCAACCATATCTATAGCCTCCTGAATACTGTTTGTATCGGAGTCTGCTGTATTTCTGTTATCTACAATTACCGTTTCTTGGGCTATAGCTGTAGAAGTTGAAAGAGTGATTATAAGTGCAGTTATTACTAACACTAAAAACACTCTATGATATTGTTGAGACTTAATATTCATTAGATTATTTAATATATTGTTTTATTACCCTAAAAATCTCACTAACAACTGCTAAGATGATTCAAAATGATAGAATTATTCGGGATTTAATTTCGCATTCCGAGTGCAGCACCGAACTTTGATTCGGCAATATCTTGAGCTACTTCTTCATATAGCTTGTAAGTAATACTAACAGCTAATAGTAGTCCAGTCCCATCAACCATACCTATTGTACCCATCATATTAGCAGCTACAGCTAATGCTCCAATTAAAGCTCCACCGACAATTGTGACATATGGTATGTATCTATCAAGGACTCGTGCCATTCTTTCAGGATGCCGTCTAAATCCAGGTATCTCCATATCAGAAACATACAATTGTTGTGCAATTGCTTCGGCATCTCTGTTCGTTGTTCTAACCCAGAAAACGGCAAATATAGCTCCTCCGATAACCATAAATGTCATATCTACCATTATTCTCAAAGCTATATCTTCTGGCGCAGCCGATGTAGTTCCTAACCACCACATCCAATCATCAGGTGAAAATATTGGCGTCAAGTAATAAAATAGTCCTCCAAAAGGTTCACCATCTGCTGTATACTGACCCAGCATAGCTGGCATATTCGAACCTAATGCAGAGTCAATAGATTGCCCCATAAATTGGAAGTTTGCCTGTACAGCTCTAACAAGAATTATTGGGAGTACACTTGCATAAATTAATTTAACTTTATAATTTCCTTTTCTCCCAACGCGAGCATTATTAACGGGAATCTCAACGCGCGTAGATTCAGCCGCTACAATAATACCGAATATTATTAAAGTTGTTATCAATGGAATAATGTGACCTGCACCAAGCAGTAATACCGTTGCCGTTTCCATAGAAAATGAAAGTTCTACTTGCCCTGTGATGATAGATATCCAACCAGGAATCATTTCACTAAATACTCCACCGACAAATCTCTGACTCACACCTGCAATAATGAATAATCCTAAACCACTACCAATACCCCATTTCGTTACTACTTCATCAAGATAATATATTAGTATTCCACCAAACGCAATTTGGGCAAACATTAAAAATTGAACAAAACCAATGCTGATTCCAAACGCGCTAGCTACAGCTTGTGAAGCAGGTAAGAAATCACCTGCAAAAACGATTGGGAATCCATTTATTAATACCATCATTATAATCAAAAACCGTCTTAGACCTTGGTAGAAATTTTGGTCTCTCGGGTCATTCAAATCTAAAGGCAATGCATTTGTTCCCGTTAGAATTTGTAATACAATACTAGCAGTAACTATAGGCATAATACCTAATTGAAATACGCTTCCTTGTTCTCCTGCTAATATGCCTCTGAATTGACCGAAAGCATCTGAACCTCCCTCGGCTAACCCGTATATTGGAACATTAGTCATTACAAAATAAAGTACCAGAACAGCTAATGTCCATAACAATTTTCTCTTAAACGGTACATGTTTTGTTGGACCTTTCACAGTTGGTATACTACCAACAATACGTTCGGCTAATAATCTGAAATTCATACCTTATTAAAATTAACAGTATTCAGTTAATATAAAAGTACATCCCGTTCTAATATTTTGTTATAAAAATGTCAGTATTCTACGAGCTAATTACTATTATAATTTAGTAAAATTACCAATAATACTTGGTAATTACTAACATTAAAAATTGTATTAAAAATCTGTGACTTATTTAAAGGTCACGAGGCTGAACGGTCTTGCGGTCATTTGCCGAAGCACGTTCTGCTGCATCTAGAACTAGTTCTTCTACAGCATCATCAAGTGCTGCATAAAAATCTGCGGATACATTGTGTTCATCTAGCGTTTCTTTAACATTCGACTTTACGATTAGGTCTGCCATATGCAATTTCTATTTAGGATGTATACTTAATAAATCCTTCGGTCAATAATGTATAAAATTCAGCTAATAGAGGCAATATATTCAATAATTAGTCAATTCCGAAATGTTTAAGTTATTGCAATCTAATAAATTGTATGGCTCTCATGGTGTAGTTCGGCCAATCATCTTGGCCTTTCGAGCCGAGGACCTGGGTTCAAATCCCAGTGGGAGCATAATAATCAACTTTTAAAAATTCTTTCTCCTTTTTTACCCCAGTTTGGTATACAATAAACCATAATCAAAATTATACCAATTATACCAACGGCGAAAACACTTAATCCAACAATACTTGTTACATTCGTTGTTAATTCTTGGCCGTACAATCCAACAACTGTCATAGGAACCATTACTATAAATAAAGCCACAGAGTATAAACTGAATAAGACGCCATCAAATAAGAATTCTATTGGTTTGTCTTCAACAAAGTGCATTAATAATCCTAGCTGAAATATCATCATAGATATTAATAATGCAATTCCGTATAGATACAACGTAAAACTTGTTTCTCCAATGACGACAGGAGTATAGTAGGCTATGGCGAGAGGAAAACCAATTAAAACAAAGTTTACTAATTTTGATTGATATACTTCTTCTTCTTTTACTGGCAAAGTTGAATAAGACTCTAAAGTATCGTATCTGAATAGAATTGTATATAATGGATATGAAATTAATGAAAATAAACCTGCATACAGATATTCATAACGAGGTAATAAACCAACGAAATATCCTAGTATATAAACTAAAATCCATGAGGATATAACAACTATACTAGTCCCGAAAAGAACTTTCAAGAATCCTCCTGCGCTTCTGTGTATATCTAATATGCTTTTGATAGAAATTCTTAAAGATGGATTAATGCTAGAGAATTTACTATCAATCTTTCTTATCTGATTATCGTAACTTTCTTCTTTATTAATGTTTTCAGAGGCTCTAAATTGCCATATACCTATAATAGATAAAATAATGCTTAAAGTAAATACAAACGTCATTAATAAGTAATTTGGTAACGCAATTACTAATCCACGAATTGTTAATCCTGCTGATTGGATTAGAAGATAAGATAATAAAAACAGAATTGAAACGCTTAGCAAACCATAACTGTTTGAAAACTGTGCTGTTGTGATGACAAACCCAACAGAAACTCCAAATATAAAGAAAATTACCGTACAAATGTATAATAAAACAAAATTAGTTAGCGTAAGAGAACTCATGAAATACGCTTCCCCAAATGGAGACGTATATATACCTGCTACCACGCCTACGCAAATAGGCAATAAAAATACAAGCATATAAAATATCGCATCTTTTACTAAGAAGATTGAAACTAATCTTTTTTGAGATATTGGTAATGTTCTACTTGCATATAACATACGTGAGGTTTCACCTAAAAGATTTTCAATAGTATCTCGGGCATCAAACCCTATAGTTCCCGTTTGAAGTCCAAACAAGATAATTAGCGCCGAATAAATAATGTATAGTATTCTTAAATCTAAATCAAATAATGGGGCTGTCATTCCAAGAATTAATGCAAATGTGAATATTACTAATGGAAATGTAAGAAATCTTTTTGAACCGAACATACTAGAGTAAACTCTCCATTCTTCTTTCAAAAACCATTTTACCAGTTCGAAATTTTTTATATTATCTTTTTCAATCATATTTATTCACCTAATTGGATTATTTTATCACGAACTTCGTCATGTGATTCTAAATCATCTACAGAAATTTCATCTACAATCTCACCTTGATTCATTATGCCAATTTTTTCACACAGTTCTGCTGCAGCTTCTGTGTAGTGCGTTGATAAAACAATCGTATTACCCTTTTCATTATAATTTTTTAAAAACTTCTTTACCTTATCTTGTGTCTGTGGGTCAAGATTTACAAGAGGCTCATCAATAAAAACTAATTTAGGATTATGAATGAAGGTTGAGATTAGCATTACTTTTTGTTGTTGTCCACGCGATAAATTTCTGTTAAGTGTGTTTAGTTTATCATCAATATCAAACTCTTTAGACCACTTTTCTACGTGAGAGTCAATATCTTCCGTAGATACCCCTCTAACTTTACCTACAAATTCAAAATATTCATTTGGTGTGAGAAAACTTAAAGGAGACTCTTTTTCTGGTAGTATACCAACCATATCTCTAGACTTTGCAGGTTTTTCAACAGGATTAACATTTAAAACAGATACTTCTCCTTTCTCAGGTTGAATCTGTCCTGTTAAAACGTTTATCAGTGTAGTTTTACCCGCACCATTCTGTCCTAAAATACCATAGAATTCCCCATTTGAAATTTCAAGGGAAACATCCGACAAAGCTTCCGTGTCATTATCATATGTCTTTTTTAAATTATCAACAATTATATCTGTCATTATATAATATAATGTTATAATCGGTTATAAATCAATTGTGTGTTAATCTATTGAAAAACCCATATCCTCTAATTCATTCACTAATCTATCTTCATGATTCCCTTGTAACTCAATTTTATTATCATCAAATGTTCCCCCACAAGCAAATTTAGATTTTAAATCGGAAGACAACTCATCAACATCAATGTTAGTATCTTCAAATCCGCTAATTAAAGTCACAACTTTACCAAATGACCTTTCTTCCGTCATAATTTTCAAACTCTGTTGTGTTTTCGAAACGTCTTCACAAACGCACAATTCATTAGGTAAACCACATGTATTACAAACTTTTGCCATTAGATTACAACTTAATATTTGTGTTAATACGTTTAAAATGTTACCGTATACAAATGAAAATATTTATTTTTCAGAATTTTTATTTTCTAACGCTAGTTTCTCAATATGGTCAATGTACAAACCATCCTCAATATAAAATACAGGCGGCCCATAATAGGTTTCAACTTCCTTTTTATGGGAATTAACTTTTCTAAATGCAATATACTTCTGTATACTTGTATATATAAAAACCGTAATTAAAGCTAATACGATTGAAACAATACTGCCTATTATTAGTAATAATGTAAATGATAATGACATAAATAAAAATCCTGCCGCAACATATCCATTGTAATACTTATGTATCGATGCATATCCGTCAAAACGAAGTTCTTTGTTCCATGAATCCATCGTTGAAAAACCTAAAAACGCTAAAATACTTATCGAGCTTAATAATCCATAAACTATTTCATAATTCATAAATACGTATAATGTACTTATGATTGTTAGTGGTATAACAAACTTCGACCATAATGGAAACATAGGTACTTCAGATTTGTAATCATCATCTACAATATTCATTACATAATTTATGTTTTCCATATTGATATAATTCACGTCGATTTATAATTTTCTATTATATTATAATACAAATTGTGAAATAATTAAATACATCTTTTGTATTTTAATTTCCCGCGTAATTTTCTTCTTTTTTGTTACTAGGATTAATATATCTAAACCAGCTCTTTTTTCTAATCCAATAATCCAAAGCTTCGTTTGATGTTCCAATTTTCTTCGCAACTTCTTGTTTTGTATGACCCTTCTTAAACAATTCAATTACTCTTTCTTGATTATCAATCGGAACACCCCATGTGCTTACACACTGATTGTAATAATCACATCTTTCGTCTTCTCCTTCACCCCAAGCACATAATGGACCTTCTTTCGTTGGATAATTGGACAAATCATCTTCATCAGCTTCTGAAATATCCTCACAAACTTTTTCAATGAAATTTTGTCGGTCTTCAGAAACGTCAGAAGTAATTAAAGAATCTTCTTTAGGATAATATGCTCCTACAGCCACAATATCAAATTCGTCATCAAACAAAGTTGAATAAAAAGCTAAATCCAAATATACGCCTGCCTGTTCTGGACTAGTGTATTTTCGGTTTAAATCTCCCGTTTTGAAATCAATCAATACGCACCCACTATTATAAGGTACTTCTGCGTTTGGAAAACTCGATGCAGGCAATAAAACATCTGCATAACCCATAAGAATGGGTATGTCATCTCCAAAAATTTTCTCCCAGTTCTCTTCTTCAACTCCAACGGGTAACCACTCTTCCATCGAATCAACTTGTTCTAATCTTCTTCTTTCAAAACCTAAGAAATTAATTAAATATGGGTCTAGATAATCTCTCCAATCCTCTCTAGAGTTGTTTACCATTAACTCGAATAACATTTCTGGTGCTGATTCATTTTCTTCAACATACTCAGCAGCATTTTCATAAAAGCCTTCTATAGATTCATGAACAGCTGTTCCTCGAACCATACTTTCTGTTTCTTCCGTCTTTATGTCCTTAACATACTTGTAATAGAATTCTCTAGGACATTTAACCCATGTTTTTACACGTGACTTACTTAAATATTCATCATATTTATCAAAAAGGTTTTCTTCATCTTCCATTTATGATATAGTGTATACTATGACGGTACTTGAATGTTCTCATTTGAATCAACAATTTTATATTCAAGATAAATAGTAAGGTTGGAAGACAACCGTTAACATTTTATCTTCTTTATTATACTGAACGTCATATATCTGCAAAGGAATATTCTCAGAAACCATTTTTATATCTGAAAATGTTTCTCTGGCTTTCTCATGGTTTTTAAATTTTTTATTTATGACGGATACTATAGAGTTCTCTTTTTCTTTTTTTGAAGGCCTAGACAATGTTCTTTTTTGTATATCAAAATTTGTTTCAGCTTCAATATTTGCGACTTCTTCAGCAACTTGATAGCCTTTTCCAATATACTTACGAAGTTCAATCTTCTCAATTTCTGATAATCCTTCAATATTATTATCCATATTAATTCGCATTATTCTATTATACAATTGTTTAACCTATAGGTTTTATTAAACTTAATATATAATTTTATAACTATTATTTAATAATTTCTAATATATCTCGAGAAATTTCTGTTTCGAATTCATCATTAAAGTTAGAAATAATTTCTTTATCAGATAAATTTTTATCACTTAATTCGTTTTTATAATAATTTCTATATATTTTATTTACTTTATTTAGTAATTCTTTTCTTTTCCTTACTATTTTTTTGTAACGGGTTGAATCCTGACAATTTTTTAAGTCATATTTAGATACAAAATAATATTTTATATATGAGTCTGAGCGAGACTCAGGAACGGGCATTTGTTGTAAATAATTGTATAACTGATTAAAATTCATACCTTTTGGTATTAAAATTTCAACGCCATCAATTTCTAACATCTGATACCCGTTTTCTACTAAATAATTCTCTTTGGCTTCATCAAATGACTTTTCTAAAGAATGTAATATAGATAAAAGCTCGTTTAAATTATTATTATATTCACCAGATTCTATATTAATTTCTGGGATATCCATAGTCAGTTATAAATTTGTGCTATAACTCAAATGAGTTTCGTCCTTCTGTAGGTAAAATTAAGTATTATTTTAAATAATTATGGATAAGTAATAAATGAAAAATAAAAAACATTATAAAAGATTAAAAGTGATGTGGTTTCTTGTTTTAATTGTTTCTATAACTGATTTGATGACAACATATATTGGACTTCAAAAAGGTTTAGTAGAAAGTAATCCCCTAGGAGATTATTTCATTCAAATGGATTTATTTTTCATGTTAGTTATAATAAAAGTTATTGTAATACTGTTTTGTTACTATTTAACAAAATATGCTTTACCTTTAAAATATAGAATCATAACGCCCTTAATATTATTTACGGCTTGGGGTATTGCGACTATTGTAAACACGTATCTTATAATCTATATTAGTTTTTGAATCGAAAATATATTATTATAAGATTATTCAATAAATTTCTTTATAATTAATATAATTATCTTTATCTCGTCTATCGAATAAATTTCGTTGAGTATTTACATCTTTAGAAGTTTTTGAAATTAAACTTTTGTAATGGTACTAATATTTCATCACCGATTTCCATATCAATAGATGAGGAATCCGATATAAATTCTTTAATTTGACAACAAGCTGTTCCTTGAATAACAAAATCAACTTCTTTAGTAATATTTGTTACAACTACTCTGATTTTTTCTCCTGAGTAATTTATTATATAATCGGCATCTTTTTTTATTGAATTAGCATATTTATACTTCTCCTGAGCTTTCTTTAAAGATTTGTATTCCTTAGATTTTTTAATATTGGTATTTTTTAGACGCCGTACGAACAAATAGAATTTTTCAAATTCACACGCCAATTGATTAGTATTTTTTAAATTCAGGTACAAATTATATATGTCTGAGTCATATTCAGGTAGAGCTTTTTTAAAATCACATAATAAATCTAAACTGAATAACAGTATTTCGGATTCAGGATAATCTTCATGACAAACTATATTCATCAGAGTGTTTGATTCATCTATTAAGTTTTGAGGATTTATATTTATTAAATTCTCTGGAGAGATAGTTGACGGTTCCAAATTGTTTACTAACTCAGAATCATAATTTTTTAGTGTATTATCTGCCCAATCTACTGGAAAACCATATTTTTTATATTTTGAAACCCACATTGGCCTATTATAATCCATTCTTTGAAAAACATACGTATCAAATTTATATAATATTTTTCATTCCCAAATTAGTTAATATTGTATTGGTTTTCTTTATTTTCTAATTTTTCTTCTTTGTCTTCAATATCTCTTATATCATACAGTTCATCTCTTTTAGTATCATCTAAAGGAACAACTTCCAATACATTACCCCCTCCAGAATCTTTCACATAAATTTTTGTTCCTTCTCTTATCTTACCAATTGGTGACCGAGCCTGAAAATCTCGATTCATAGTTCCGATTCCCCTATTCAACCTAACCCTTCCCTTATTCGGCGTTATATCTTCTAATGCAATACCTTCTGCATGAGATAAAGAGCTACCATCACTCGTTTTGTCTCCTTGAGGCCCATATAAATCTATTCTATCATATCCTTTTATAGTTAGATATGAAATTACCGTTAGCGTTAATATTGTTACTATAGGGCTTGATATTGGTATTAAAAATAAAATTATACCTGAAGTTAATAATGCTGTACCTGCAACAATTAAGTCAATTCCAGGCAAGACAGATTCCATAATTATTAGAGTTAAGCCCAATAATAGTATTATAGTTTCTATTGAATAAAGTAATTCAATCATGCTATATACATTAGATGATATTCATTTATATCTTTCCTATATATCCACTTGGGGAATCAAAACATATATGAATTTATAAATCAAATTACATAACAACATGAGTGTACATTCAGAACCGAGCTTAAATTTTGAAAGAGTTAGAATTGGGGGTTACGAATTAGATATTGACCCTAAGGCACTATATGGCTTAATGATACTATCATTGATAATTGTCTTAGGATTAATTATTGGCGGAATTGTTTATGCAACGCCTTTTTCTATAGGAATATTTGATGACCCTGAACCAGAAGCTGATTTAATAACAAATTCATCAGATTATGAAATGCGCGTTGGTGAACCCGTTAAATTAGATGCTTCAGACTCTGAAAACCCAACAGATGAACCTCTAACATATGCTTATGATGTTACGGGGAATGGAGCATATGACTATAGTAATGAAGATGAAACAATGACGCACGTGTACAATGAACCTGGAGAACATACAGCGCAAGTATACGTTGAAACTGTAGACGGCGAAATGGATACAGCTACAACAACCGTAAAAATTGCAGAACCTATAGAAGCGTCAAACCTTTCCGTATCACAAGATAATCAACATATAAGATTAGAATTCAATGCTACGGAAGAAATAGATATAATAGAATCTCGAATTAATCACACTAGCTCTGATTACAATGCTACACTCTCAGAATCGGATTTCGACACCACAAGTGATTTCAACTATACAGCCACCCACCAACCAGATGAATCTGGTGAGTATAACATAACGGGTGACTTTGATATAGGAATAGAAGGAGAATCTAGCCTCGGTTCTGAAGTACAAGGATTTGAGAATAAATCTGTTTTCTATGATAATGATACACCAGAATTACGGAACGGAACAACAATAAATAATACAAATACTACATTTGTCGTATCAGATAACCATAGTTATGTTAATACTTCAACTATAGATAATGATACATTTGAAGTTAAAGATGGAGAATTAGAGAAGGTTGATGTTCTTACGGAAGAAGATTCAAGAGATATTTTAGTTAGTGCATATATTGAAGAACCCGTAGAATCCGAGAATACGACAATATCAATAAAAGAAGATGAATTTGTTGCTGATGTAAACGATAACAGATTAACAAGCGAAGATAACGAATCATCAGTTAAGATTAAAGACATAGATGGCGTTGCCCCAATGATTACAAATACAGAATTAATTGATACAACAACAATAGATGTGAATATAACAGAAAGAGGGAGTGGGTTAGCTATACCAGACGACCCGAGAACTCTATTCAGTGCTACGCCTGGATACATAGAAAATGCTACATTCCAAGATAATGCTACAGAATCTACAGACACACTACGATTAGAACTTGCTCAACCCGTTGATTCTGAAACCATTGACTTGGAACTAGAAAGAGCCCTAAAAGACAATTTAGATAATGAATTAACAGAATTTAATACGACACTTAATGATACAGATGGCGTTCCTCCGCGTATACATGATGTGGAACTTGTTCAACCTGAATTTATATCTATATATATTGAAGAAGATGGTTCAGGCCTAAATGAAAATTCAGTTGACACAGACTCCTTTGAAGTTGAAGATAGAGAAATATTAGATGTGACGCTAAGTGATGCAGATGAATCCGACAATGCTACAATCGATTCGAATGTAACTGTAACAAATACTACGGACACGGAAGCATTAATTGCACTCAATGATAGTCTACCTAGCTCAGATTCAATGTTAAATCTAACAGAAGATGGAATAGAAGATAATGCTGAAAACGTCAAAAATAACGATAGTTTCTCAATTGACGTAACAGCTGTTAATGCACCTGACGTAAACGAATTCGAAATAGAACAAGAATTTGATTTACTTATGAATATTACTCTCATAACTGATTCGCCTGCAGAATTAATTGATGTGAGGATGGAAACAGGACAATATATTACAGAGGATGATTTCGAACTTGTAGATGAAAATAATGGAAATTACACATATAATGCTGTCGTTGAGAGTGAGGAATATGGTGAACTAACGGGAGAAGTAGATGAATTAGCAGACGAATTTGGAAATAACAGAGAAGAATTTAACGCACAAGATACCGTAAATCTACCTGAAGAATGGCAAATGAATTCCGTTAATCCAAGTCAGAGCGGATATAGCCAAACAGATGAAACGCCACTAACTACGCCTTCAAATACCAACGCTGGTATAACAACAGAAGCAGGAAGTTCTGCAAGTTCTATCTCTGTTGTTGGAGACCACATATTTAGCACGGATACTAGTGGTAATTTATTATCTACAGATATAAACACAGGAATAGAAAACTATGAATGGCCTATTGCAGATACGATAAATACGTCACCTGCTATAAGGGGAGATAATGTAGTTGTAACAGCTGAAGATGGAACCCTTCAGAATGTTAATCCATTAACACATGAAGTCAAATGGACGGTAGAAACAGATAACGCAAACCCCACGTCACCTATAATAGTTGACGATGTGATTGTCGTAGGAAGTAGTACCAATCTTTATACTTATGAATTAGAATCAGGAGATGAAATTTGGCCACAGAATTTAGGAGATGAAATAACGACTACACCTGCCGTTGAAGAAGATAAAATAATCACAGGAACAGAATCTGGAATATATGCATTAGATGTTGATACAGCTAATGATGAATGGGATGATAACTTTGATTCTCCTGTTAGAGATATAGCAATTCATGAGGGGAACATTGCAACAATAACAGAAGATATGTTTTACTTGTATGATATTAGTGGTGATAAAATCGAATCTAATGAATTAGATAATATGCCTACAAATGTTAGTATATCTGACGAACTAATAGTTATCACATTTAATAACGGTGAAATTAAGGGCTACGATTATGATACAGGCAATGAATTATGGAATGAACAATTTGGAGAAGAAGGTGAAGAACATACATTAGGGAATCCTACCATAACAACAGATTTAGTTATGTTTACGGAATCTGATGATAGAATTTGGGGTCTAGATACGTTAGATGGAGACGACCAGTGGGATGTTAATTATAATGACGCGTCCATAAAAGGTTCTGATTTAGTTATAGTTGATGATTCAATTTATATCGCTACGGAAGAAGAAGACATATTAATATATGAGTAAGATACGCCACGACTAAAGTCATGGCATTTCTGCCTTATATTCCGATAATTGACGCAACCCATTGATTCTCTAATTATATAACCAAAACAAATTTTAAAGATTAGCTCCAATACTATGTATGAATTTTAATTATAATAAAATGCTAGAAAAAGCATTAAATAATTCTTCTATTGATTGTGAATTATCGGATAGGTTCGAACCGCCAGAAGTATCCATTCAAGAAGATGGTTCTCACGTAATATATAAAAATTTTAAACAAACAGCCCAGTATATTAATCGTGAAATTGATGAAATCCTAACATTCTTTAAAGAAGAACTTGCAACAAATGCGTCATTAGATGATAAAAAGCGGGCAAGATTTAAAGGAAATTTTTCACAAAACGAATTAGAAATAGTACTGGAAGAGTATATTTCACTATTTGTTAAATGTAATCAATGTGGTTCTCCTGATACAGTATATAATGAGCAAAAAGGCATAGAAATTATCAGGTGTGATGCATGCGGAGCGACAAATCCAAAACCCTAGTTATTTTTATAAATAAAATATATTGAATGGTTGAAATTATTTATTTTATTCTTCCTCTAATGAAATGGTGATTTCTTTATCTTCACCATCAATTTCAATTGACTCAGAGTCTTCTTCATATCCATCATTATCTGCTGTAACCGTGTAAGTTCCATCTTCCAAGTCGAATGTTACTTCTTCCCCAACTTCTGTATCTCCATCTACCTCTACTTCTGCATCTTCAAGACCTTCTTCTGTATCTGCGTCTTCAACATTTACAGTAAGCTCAAATTCTTCTGCTTCTTCTTCCTCTAATGAAATAGTGATTTCTTTATCTTCACCATCAATTTCAATTGACTCAGAGTCTTCTTCATATCCATCATTATCTGCTGTAACTGTGTAAGTTCCATCTTCTAAGTCGAACGTCACTTCTTCCCCAACTTCCGTATCTCCATCTACCTCTACTCCTGCATCTTCAAGACCTTCTTCTGTATCTGCATCTTCAACATTTACAGTAAGCTCAAATTCTTCTGCTGAGCTACCTTCCCCTATTTCAACAACTCTTGAATCATCTTCACCATCTATATCAAATGTAATTGTTTCTTCTTCTGACCCATCTACTTCTTCTATTATAGCTTCGTAATCTTCATCTTCATCATCATTTGTGTTTTCGAGTAAGAAGGAGTGGAATTCCTCATCATTACTTTCTCCAACTTCTTCTTCATCTTCTTCTCCATCTTCATCTATGAAGTTTCTGATTACTTCTACATTCGTATTAACTGGTTCTCCATCCTCATCAACAGTTTCAATGACATATTGGAATAATGGTTCATTCTCTGCCTCTGCTTCCGACTCAACAGTAGCTTCCACGGCGACTCTACCATCTAAGTTCTCAACTCTGAGCGTAAGAATTTCTTCTACAGAATCTTCTGCAATTGTATCTATTTCTTCCTCGTCTTCATCTAATGCCCATACCGTCAATCTCAAGACAATTTCATACTCTTCTCTCTCACCGTCTTCCGTGAAGAATAACTCACTTTCCATTTCTTCATTCTGATACTCTAAATCTTCGTTATCTATAATATTAACAGGGTCTTCATCTACAAGAGCCGCATCATCTAAAAAGTCTTCTGGAATCCCCTCAACGTCTGCCGTATCTTCCATAACCGTGAAAAATTCAGAGTCATCCCACTCTTCTAATTTAGCTTCAAGTTCAACATAGAATACTGTATCGTCTAAATCCGAACCAAAATTCCAGTACTCGATATCCAATCCAACAACGTCAAGAAAGAGCTTAGATATCATACCGTCAGCTGTTTGTATGTAATCTTCCTCTTCTGTTGGGTCTAAGACAACAAATCTACGTACTTCGGATGCTTCAACATCTTGTTGCACAAAAGGTGAAACTGCACCGACTCCAAGAGCGGCTCCTGCTCCAATAACACCTGTAGTTTTTATAAATCCTCTTCTATTTAATTCATACTCATCATCCCCAATTTTAATTCGAGGATTAGACTCTTTTTCAACCATACATATATTATTGTATCACAACCCCAAATGTTTTATATGTCTACAGTTATCATTCATTTGAAAATTAATATTATACGTTGATTAAAAATAAATTTTTATTTAAAGGTCTCCAACAGCTTCTGTTTCTATATCTATGGTTACTTCTACTTCTGCACCCGCATCACTTACTGTCACCTCAAATGTTTCACTTTCTTCTAATGGTTCTAACTGGGCTGCATCCACAGGTTCTCCATTATCATCACGCGTTATTACATCCAAGTGAAGTGTTACAATAAAAGTTTGAGTTTCACCATTCTCCACGAAAAAATCAGATTCTTCAAAATCAAGGTCTTGAATTAAATCATATTCTTCCCCAATAATATTGTCATCGGGGTTAACAGTATCTTCAGGTGTATCTTCGACAGGGACTATCTCTGATGCAACTTCAAATCTATCATCAGGTAATTCAGGTTCATCTTCTCCACTAGCTGATAATATGACTTCAAAATCTTCTGCAAACCCGTCAGAAAAGTTCCAGTAGTCTATATCGAATTGTGCTGTTTGAATTGTTAGGCTGGCTAATTCTCCATCTGTTGTGTCAGCATCTGCATCATCAACTTGGAACCCTGATGAAGATAGTTCTGCTGCTTGTGCATCTTGATAAAATATTTCTGGATTTTTTGCTCCAACAGCAGCAATACCTCCTGCACCAAATAATCCTAAAGTTCGAAGAAATTTTCTTCTTTGGAATTTATATGTTTTATTATTTATTTTATAATACTCGTTATTGTTTTTTGTCATTAAATATAATATGTTACTCAATGGTTAAATTTCTATCATCCGTAAAATGTTAATCTATATAATTAATTTTCGTATTTAATTGTATTTGTACCATACTTATCAACCATATATCTCTGTGCAGGCGAATAACTATTGTTTGTCATAGGCTTTGGCTCTAATTGTATTATAGAATTATTTTGAATACGGAATCTATATTCATCAAATGTTGTTAAATTTTTAATACTAACATACTGAACGCCTTCAATTACTTCAGATTCATTAACATATAATGTATAACCTTTATAATCGACTTTTTCTGTATTTTTTACTTGCATGTAATTTTACATACTAAATCATAGGTTAAATATTATACTATGTGATATTATTTTATACAAGATACGATAGAAATCTATGACTTTAGTTGTAGCGTAGCTCACTATATTCCGAATTCTTCTTGTAAATTAAAACCAGCACTTTCTAGGGCTATCTTGTAATGTATATGTTTTTTCAAAGGAGTTACTTTTACTATTCCCATTTTGATTTTGAAATTCTTTGCATCTACTATTCCATCATTTAAATAGGGAGGATTTGTAAATCTAACGATAGCCATATCACTTCCTATTGAGTTACATAATTTAGAAACAGTGTAGGGCCCATAATTTTCGATTTCTCCTTCTTTAATTATAGATTCATTCGGTTTTAAACTTAATTTATCTGCACTATTATCCATATTATATATACGGATTCTAACCCTATAGGTTCTCTTAATCGTTTGTTTAATTCACTTTATTCAGTTATATTTTCTAATTCTTGTTTCACATATTCTCCCATATTCATATCAATATCTCTTTCGTCAAGTACTTCTTCATGACCTTCATTATTAACAGACAGAATTCTCCATCCTTCCTTGTCATAACAGACCCAATACTCGACAGTAACAAATTCCCATGGCACTTTCATCTTATTGCATTCTTCTGGAAAAGACCTAATTCCACGAGCCCCATTTGATTTAACCTGTATTAATCTTGGTTTCTTATTAGTTTTAAACGCTATAATGTCAAATAATCCGAAAAAGTCCACGCCATAAGGTTGAGGATATGGAGTTGAATTAGGTGTTTCTACAACATAATCTTTAGATTCTAAAATTTTTCTTGCTTGTCTTTCTCTTTCATCTCCTTTTTGTTTTGGATTCATTTAATTCAATCACAGTATCTCATAAACATATAGTTTTATAATAATTTCTGACAGAAATAGGAACATTTGTATAGTACTAATTCTAACTGTAGGTTGCAAAATGACTCAATTTGTAGATTTACGTGTTGTTGATTCTGACCAAAATCATGATTCTTCTAGAGTACCTCTTACAACAAACCAAATGGAATCCTTAGAGAAAAATAATGAAAGTATTTTAAGTGGAGATAAGGTTAAAGTTGTAGGTCCTGAAGGAGAATTTAAGGGAATAGCTTGGCCAGATGATAGTTATAATGGAGATATCCCATTATCTCCCAAGCAAAAATCAGATATTGGAGTTATGAATGGTTCTAAAGTTCGTGTTTATCCTGCAGGAACTCATTCAGATGATATTTACTCCCAAAATAGTACAAAAAACCAGAGTAAGTATAATGTCCCAAATTCCTCAGATGAAACAGATAGTAAAGAAGATGGTTTAAATGTTTTTGATGATATTTCGTATGATGATGTTGGAGGATTAGATGAAGAATTAACGGATATTAGACAAATGGTTGAGTTGCCCTTGAAAAGACCTGATTTATTCAAAGAAGTGGGAGTTGAACCTCCAAAGGGCGTTTTAATGCATGGGCCCCCAGGAACAGGTAAAACATTGATTGCAAAAGCAATCGCAAATGAAACAAATGCAAGATTCACGAAAATTGACGGTCCTGAGATTATGAGTAAATATACAGGTGAAACAGAGAAGCGGTTAAGAAAAATATTCAAAGATGCGCGTGAATCAGGTACAGCTATTATATTCTTTGATGAAATTGATTCACTAGGAACAGATAGAAATGATTCAAATGATACAGAAAATCGTCTAGTCGGTCAGATGTTGTCATTAATGGATGGGCTTGAATCTGATGAAAATGTTATTGTTATTGGAGCCACAAATAGAGTTGATTCGCTCGACCCTGCCCTCAGACGAAGTGGGAGATTTGACCGCGAAATTTTAATTGGCGCACCAAATGAGATAGGAAGAAAAGAAATTTTGGAGATACATACTAGTGATATGCCCCTAAGCGAAGATGTTTCTCTAACTGCTTTAGCTGAGCAAACGACAGGATTTGTTGGGGCAGATTTAGCGGCTTTATCAAGGGAAGCGGCTTTAAAATCGATTCAAAATTCATTCGATGGTGAGAATATTACAGTTGACGATATAATTAATGGAAAGGTAGAGGATATAAAAGTTACAATGGAAGAATTCAATCATGCAATGAGCAACGTGGACCCTAGCGCTTTAAGAAGCTTAGCAACAAATACTCCCACGGTCACATACGATGATGTAGGTGGTTTAGATACGGTTAAACGGAGAATGGAAGAAATAGTTGCATGGCCTCTAAATAGACCAAAACTATTCAATGAAACAAATACCAGTTCGCCTTCAGGCGTCCTTTTACATGGTCCAGAAGGCGTAGGAAAAACGCTGATAGCTAAATCTACGGGAGGTGAATTTGATGTGAATTTCACGCGCGTAAATAGTTCTTCAATTTTCCAAAAATATGTTGGAGAAAGTGAAGACCAAGTAAAAGATATATTCCAAAAAGCAGAACGAGCTTCACCAGTAATTATATTTTTTGAACAATTAGATGCAATTGCAGGATACAATTCCGATAACTCTGGGGCTCAAGAAAGGGTCATTTCGCAACTCCTTATCGAATTAGACCGTATACAGAATGACCCAACAATTACAGTAATTGGTGAAGTAAATGATGCTGATTCCATTGATTCAAGACTAACGCAATCTGGTAGAATTGATGAACTTATAGAAATTCCAGAGCCAGATGGAAAAACACGTCGTAAAATATTTGAAAAAATCGTATCAAAAAAGAAATTAGACGAAGATATATCTATTGGCGAAATCGTCTCACAACTAGATGATAAAAGTGCATCTGGTTCGGATATCGAATCTATTGTACGAAATGCATCTCTAAAATCTATTAGAGAACATACGAAAAAATATGGCGATGAATCCGAATCAAATGCAGAAGAAATTGTACTCACTCAAAACCATTTTGAAGAAGCTATAGATTCATATCTTGATTAATTATCTATCTAAATTTTTGAATAATATGATGTACTATAATTAAATATTTATGTTTGCTTATTGAATTTCTTACTAGAAAATAGATGTATTGGAGAATTTATAAACTCATACCAAATGAAATCATGCAAAACTCCATCATCTATTATTTAATGTATCTAAATTTAAATTTAATAGGGATATTTTTATTACCACAATTTAAAGAATTAATTGGAGATTCAGAATTTACAATTATTGTAATATTGGTTTTGTTTGTTCCTGCTATTTTTTCAGTCATCGGTCTTTTTATATACAAACTTCTTAATTATTCTGTGAAAAATTTCAAATAGGTATAATTATAATAAAATCTTATGTATTTGGAGTCTAAACAGTATACTACAGATGAGCAATCAAACTACGGAAACCATAGATAAGAATAGTGAATCCAGTAAACCCTCCACAGATTCATTATACAGTAAAAACAGAACGAGAACTCGTCGAAAAAATGACCCTCCAAGTTGGCGTGAATTAGGAAGTGAACTATTCTCAAAGTCACAATCAAGCCAATTCACATCTCAGACGCTGAGTTATATTATGGGTGCTGTTGCATTAGGATTCGGGACTTCATTAATACCTTTCCTTGGATTTTCTCTTCCAGGGGGTTGGCTAATGGCAGTCTTTTTAGTTACGGCATTTGGTAGTCTTATTGGTAAAGACAATAAAGCTGCAGCAGCAACAGCAGGAGCAACAGTTCTTGGTGCATCAGCATTCTTTGGAGGTATACTGGTAGCGATTATGTCTCTTGGAGTGACCGTAGCAGTTTGGGCAGCTATTGGTGCATTCATTGGTGTTCTAGGCTCCGTTGTAGGCGAAAAAATTAGAGAGTAACTTAATTATATTCATGTATTTCGTATTCACGGATTATTCGTGAAATTAAATCCACAGGCTGAGCAGGCTGAGTGCCTCGGGTCTTAACACCCGATGCGTTTCACGGTTTTATATATTCTCAGTGTAAATATTTTTTAATCTTATTTGTGACGGTAATTCAAAAGATTCACAATTATCAAGTATCATGTCTCTAACTCTAGGCTCTACAGAGAAGTTAATTTCATCTCCTACATTACCTGCTTTGAAAAGAGGTATTCTAAGAGGTAAAGGGTCTTTTTCAATATTTGTCTTTTTAATTTGGTCAACTAATTCATCTCTCCACATTTGAATTACCATGTCTGAAGAAACATCAATATATACTATCATCGGGTCTTCTATATCAGGCCAGAAATCTATTTTATCTGTATATACAAACATATTATCTGTAAGTATTGGGAAATCTATTTCTTTAGAATAGTTCTTATATTGGACGAGTTTTATTCTATGATTTTCTATAGCACGATATCCTTGATTATAAAACGTTTTTAGAAATAATTCATCTATTATACTTTCAACTGTCGAATTTTCAACATCCAAATAAATTCTTTTCATTTAATTTAATGTAGGATTTTGTATTTATAAAACAGTTGGTCTTCGATTAAATAATTGAAAAATAGTCCCAAGCGGATTCGAACCGCTGTCATCAGCTTACTTCCAGAATAAAATTTAACAACGAATTTTACTCTGTCCAAAGGCTGATAGGATTGGCCACTACCCTATGGGACTACATTAGTATGTTTTTTGTCCTTACTAATAAAATCACCGATTTAATTCCAATCATAACAGTTATAACATGACAAAGATATACTAAAATATATGGTGGAAGTAAAAAACCTTCGAAAAGAAAGTAGTATGGCTCCTAGCCAATGGATTGGAGATACAAAAAAAGGTAATATATTCTATGCTAGATATAGATTTGGAATTCTTACGGTTTCTATTATTCCTCCAAAAACTCCAATATCTCATAAAAAAGGCGTTGAATTAATAAAGAAAGAATTTGATGATGGTAAAAATGGCGGTGTAATGGAAACAAAAACTTTAAAAAATATCTGTTCAGATAAAGTTGATTTTATTGATTAACGCTCACTAATATTAACTACGTCACATACCTTTGGTTCACATATATAAAACTTTGATTGAGATTTTATATCGTTCGTTTGACGTAGTTCTCCTTCAATTACTGCAATAGGTATTTCCGTTCCTAACTGTTCTAATATATTTCTGACAGAGCAATCCCAGCAAGTAACTTTGTGGATAGTCCATATTTCTTTTTCACGTATTAATACAGCAAATAATCTGTTACCTTCTCTAATTTTCTTACTTTTTTTGTGTTTTGTACAACCGCATTTAATATACTGAGAATTTTTATCTTCTATAATATCATTATTTTCTGAAATAGATAAACTATCTTGCGTCAATTCATTAATAATATCAGATTTGTAACTACATTCGTCCATGATTCTGTTATTGGATACTATGTTATCCTAATAGAAAAGCTTGATGTCTTTTTCATGTATAATTATGCGAACTTTGGTCAATCCAAATTCAAATCGAAAGTATTAATTTGTAATAGATTAAATAATTAGTAACCATGAAAGACGAGTATTCAAACTCGGATAATACGGAGCATATCATTAATCGTGTAGAAGTTGAAGAAATTCTAGGTAATATGATGCTCATTCGTGTAGATGGTTCTTTAGAACAGATACCTGCGACTTATAAGAATAAATTGCTTTATGAAAAAGGCCTATATGAAATATTACAACCACAGAGTGAAAATGAACGAATTGTTCTTAGAGATGATGATGAACACTTCATAGCCGTTGCTCCAACAAACAATGATAGTATTTATCAAATTTGGCTAGATAATAATCCACATCCCGTTATGAATCGAATTGGAGATGCAGAAAAGGTTCTGAGAGGCATATACAAGTGTATTAGTGAACAACCTGATTATAACTATATAATCAAAACTTACAAAGAGATTCGAAAAAATCAGGTTCGGCGTGATGTTGTAGATATTCTATCAACGGCATTTCCACAGAGCCAAGTTATTCCAAAAGATGAAGGATGGTCAATTAAAGGATTGTTTACGCTTACTTGGGATGCACGTATTTTCTTAGATACAGGAGCAATTGATACTCTAAAAACCTACTCTGTCCACGGTTCTGGAGTTTCAGAAACAGATAATCCACAGCAATTTTTAAGTCTAACTATTGATGAATCTACAATAAATCAATACAGAGACATTTCAGCTAAAGTTCATCATCATATTCCTAATAGATTCAATATTAATAAACAGGATACGGAAGAAAAGTCCTGCCCAAGTTGTGAAATTACTGTAGATGCATATACCTATCGTGAGGAAAGAGATGAACATGAATTAGAAGTATATGTTTGTCCACTTTGTGACCAGTCTTGGAAAGAATATGATTTGACAGAAAAAGAAATAGAATTTATAGCTAAAGCTGATTGGTTACTTAATCATAGAGAAAAACTAGATGATGAGGCTTTCTGGACGGTCGTTGAAAAATATGTTTGGTATAATACAGATACGGTTGACAGAAACATTTCTTTAGATTAAGAATTCCAAATCCAATTAGAAAGACCTAAGTGTATTAAGATACTATGTATATCTGCACAAAGGTGATAAAATGAGTATTTCACAAAAGGAATTGAACGTAGATTCTCCAGAGCTTCAGACAGAAGTTCGACCAGAAATCGAAATTCAACCAGAAGAAGTTGTCTTGAATAGTGGAGATATCAGAGGTATGGCTACGGAAGTTTCAGATGATGCCCGAATCACGGACTTTACGGCCCCTCGCTCTGGTATTAATCACGGCCACGGTCCTGATAAGCATGATGTAAGAAGTGTTTTCGGCGTCCGAGATGAATTTGTAGAGAAGTATTTCGCTGACTTTGGCATTGCACCAAATGACCACGCCGCTCTATGGCTTATGTCTTACCGAAAAGATGAATTTATCAATGCAGACGAGCCTATTTTCAATCGCGTAGCGGATGATTGTGATTCGACATGGAGACGTATTGAAAATAGGAAGAAGAAGGCCCCAATCGCTCCAGAGACTCAACGAGCCCTTCGGCCTTGAGTACAAACTATTTATTTTATAAAACAGACATTCAAAATATAACTAATTGTAATTATACAATTATAGTAAACAATTTTATATTTTGATTTAAACTGTCGTTAATAATATACAATTTGAGATATATTTATACATTATGAATGTAATACGAATTGGATTACTAATCATTGTGATTTTATCTGTAGTTTTTGGAGCAGTTTTGATTTATTCTGTTAATCAAGAATCAGAAGAACCTATAACTGAACCTTCTATGAATAATGAATCATCAGAAACATCTACGATTCTTTCTAATACGCCCCCAGGTATAACAGAATATGAAAATAGAACCATTTCTATTTCTACAGATGAATTATTAACAGCCCATGTTCAAGAACTTGAACGCAATTCAATAACGGTGAATAAATCTGTAGATTCGACAGATAAAACAATATATAGAAGTGATGATGATGTAGTCAAAATTGAGGGAGAAAGAATGGGATTAGATATCGGTAAATACAGTACGGAAGAATATATACTTACAAAAAGAGAAAGATTTGAAGGGGAAAAAGAGTATAATGTTGATTTATCTGATTTTGATAGTGAAGAGTATACTATGAATTCAGAATTCGATTCATTGTTAAGTGATTTGGAAATTGATAACTATGATGAAAATGATGAAGGGAATACTGTATTATATTTCAAAGAATCAGGTGATATGCAATCCTTAAAAACACAATATGGATTTGATTCGATTAATCATATAGAATCTATTATAGAAATAAACGCAGATGGTATAATTGTGAGTTCTTCTATTGATATTGTTGGAGATAAAGATGGTATTAGAAATAATAAATATATTGATTATGAAATTGTGGATATTGGGAACACTATATTTACTTCTCCAGAATGGCTTTCTGATGCAGAGAATGAAGTTTCCGTGGTTGCAGGAGAATATAATAAAGATAATGGATGGATACTACTTGAACATCAAGGTTTAGCTGAAATACCTGCTGGAGAATCAATTCATATTGTCAATCTAGAAACTGGCTCTTCAGACTCTGTTACGCTTCCAGAAAACTTTGATGAAGATGATATTGCAAGCTTATATCTAGATATTGGAGGGTGGGAAATCATAATGAATGAAGAACCCCCAATTCGAGAATCTAGTAATTCAAGTCAATATGGACTTGTTACAGGTGAGGATGTACAAGAATATTTTGAGATAACGGTAACTGATATAAATGATTAAAATCTTACGACTTATTAAATAAAATATTAAATTTATTAAATTAGTAAATAAAAAGTTAAATTATAATTTATAAATCAAGGAAGTTATCGATATTATCTGTATCTTCATTATGCAGCAAGTTTTCCAATTTTTCTTCTCTATTTTCTCTAATTTTCGTTATTTTATTATCTGCTTCAATTGCAACTTCCTGTAACTCTCTTACGCGAGGAATATCATGCAATCCAGACAAAACCACCGTGGCTGAAAGTTCAGGAGTTTTTGGAAGAGGGTAGTCTCCACCTCTCACCTCCATAGATTGCGTTTTTTCCTCTACTAATGACCTACCTTTTTCCATCCCTTTTCTTGTCATATGTGATGGAGGTCCTGCAATAATTATGAGACCACGTTCTGTGCTATCAATATTTGCAGGTAAGGTAAGTTGTCCTGCTAATGATTTTTCTACCAGACTTTTTATCTGCATTGTAGCTTGTGCTTCATCCACCTCAACACCACCACGTAATTTAGTTAATAAGCCAGGGTTTACAGTATCCTCATCTAATCTTGATTTGGACTGACCGATTGATGTAATTCCTCCACAATCAAGTGTATTTATTATTTCACTAGCATCTACAACACTTTCACCGACAACTGAATCATCTTTTATCTGACCTGATGCAAATAAAGTTCCAAATCTAGATGCAATTTCTCTGTTTAAATCATCATACCATGATTCTAAACTTCCTCTCCCTCTACTCCAAGCATTATTATCAAAAATCATTAAGTTATCTGTTTTATCTACGCACGACTGAAGCGAACGGGCGGCATTAACTGTATAAATCTGACCTTCATTTTCAGAAGGTAAAATACCTAAACCATATACAGGTTCAGAATACATTTTTTTCATTTCATCAGCTAGAACAGGCATTCCTCCGCTTCCCGTTCCTCCTCCTAATGATGCGACTATCACAAAAGCATCTAAATCGTGTGATGGCATCTTATCAACTACATCTATAACTTCATCTACATCTTTCCGCATAACATCTCTACCTTTTTTATTATCTGCACCAACACCATTACCTTTTACTTCAGATTCTCCAATTAATATACGGTGTTCTGAATCGTCTGGTATATTACTTAAACCATTCAAATCCTGTCTTGCAGTATTTACTGCTACACAATCTTTAATAAAGTTAGAACCTAAATTGAGGTCGTATTCTAGTAAAGTGTCGGTTATTTTTCCTCCTGCTTGTCCGACGCCTATTAATCCTATTCTCATTAAATTAATATATGAAATCAATATATTAAAAACAATCGCTGATATTTATTTGTTTTCTGACATTAGAAATTCATTGAGTTTTTGCGTTCTAAAAATTTTCTTATCATTTTTAATCATAAGATACGCAATACCCACAATATAAAAAATGGTAACTAATATTCCTTGTGAAAGTGAAACTATAAAACCTGCATCAAATACTAACCATACCAAAAATACGCTCATACCTGGAAATAATAACAGAATTAAATCACTTACGAAAGGATGATAATCAAACCATTTGATTTTGAATCTGTTGGACATATTTATACGTAAGACTGTCTATTAATAAAACTATTTGAAATCTTATCGTCATTTAACGGTGTTTTTTGGTTTTAAATCAAAATTATCGTACGCAGATTCCGTTAAATACAAATCATAGTTAGATTTAACGCCAATATAATCATCATCAATACCATCATATACTATTGTATCCCATGGATTGAAATCAATATGCGTTTTCAGAAATGCTTCTTTATTTCCAATCACGCCTTTTTCAAATAATATATCTACGGCTTCTATAATTTCTAATTCAATATCTGGACCTAAATCTAAAATAACATCGTTTAATCGAACAGGTTCATTGTTACATATGTAAGATAATACCTTTCTTGTATCTTCAATAGTGTAGTTCCGAGTCTCGTGTCTAACCATACTAGCACATATATCGTATTGCTCTTGAATGTTTTGATTATTTTATCATTTTAATTATTTTTTATATTTAACGAATGTACTGTAGAAGGATATTTATACATATAATGAATTTAAACTTTAAAGAACTTCTAAAGCCAATATTACATCTTACTTCCCCCTCGTTATACTTTTATCACTCTAAGTATAAATAATATGTAATATGCCATCTTGGTTACCATTCATTGAAAAAGTTGACGATGATGAAGAAGATGAATCGAACAATAAGGAGATTAGCTCTGTTAATCAGCAACCAGAGCCAACTCCAGAGCAACAAACACAACAGCAACCAGAGCCAACTCCAGAGCAACAAAATCAAGGTGGAAATAGTCCACCTCTCAACAATGCAATGGATGCTTTTCAAGACAGAGTTCTAGGTATTGAGACCAATATAGACACTGTTAACAATGAATTAGAACAATTAGAACAAAAAGACGATATACTTGAAGACAGGCTCAATTCTTTAGAGGATAATAATGAAGAATTAGAGAAACATATTAAAGAACTATTAGGATTATATGATGCAATTGCTGTTCAAGTGAATCCTCTTGTTGAAGAAGATTTACAATCACTTATTCCAAATCTTTCTACGGAAGCAAAAGAAGTTGCAGATACATATGACTTGAAATCTATACCTGAAGAGGCAAAACAGATGAACGAGTCTGATGTAGTCGTTCCCGTTGAGAAAGAAGATTCTGAACCCGTAGAAGTTATAGAAGAAGATTTCACGGTTGAGGATGAAGATTTTGACCCTATTTCCGAAGATAATAGTCAGGATAAATATGCCGTAAAACAGATTAGACCTTTGCTACAAGATGAAGTAATTGCACTACAATGGATTGATAAACTAATTCAAGAAATTGGATTCCACGATACAATTAGAACTATCGATTATTATAATCAAATTGGATGGATATCTAAACCAGCAAAGCATCAGTTGATTCGAAGATTACGGTTATTAGATGTTGATACGAAAGATGAACAAAATGCAAAGGATGGTATACCAAGTGATGTTCACAGATTTAGTAAAGCATATTTACAACGTCTTAATGGGTGATGAATAATGGCTTCAAGTGGATTAGGATTCATGGTATTATTGGTTGGATTAATATTTGGGGGTTTAGTATTAGTCCAATCTGGTTCTCTTGCAATCAATGAATTATCTAGTGCACATGATAAAGAAATACAAGAACTTAAAGAATTACATAACCAAGATATAGAGGCGTCCGTTGAATTCGATGAAATAGATGGTGAAGATAACGAATTATTAGTATTAATTGAAAATAATGGTAGCAATACTATTGATATGAGAAGTGTTTCAATTCTATTTGAAAATAACCTCTTAGATATAAATGATGATGAAAATATAGAACTTAATGGTGATAGTTATGAAATAATAAACACAACTATTGAAGGAAATGAATATCCTCAAGAACGATATCATTTACCTCCGAATGGAGAATTTATCCTTCAATTAGAAACGGACTCAGATAGTGGACCAGAATTAATTAATATTATGACAGATAATGGTATTAAAAAGTCATTGGTGGTAGATAATGGGTAACTCTGGTGTATCTTCATTAATACTTGTCATTGCTGGCCTCATAATAGCCACAATTGCTGCTACAGTAGCATTTGATGTTGCATATATTTTTAGTGAAGATATTTTAAAATTAGCTGGATTGTACAGCACTCAATTAAGCGTTGATATTTCTATATTAAGTTCACCAGATTATGTATATGATGAAGATACAGAAGACCTAGATATCTTTGTTAAGAATACAGGTTCACAGAGTATTGAAATTGGTGATGATACGGGGCCTATTGACACCTTTGTAAACGGACAGTACTTACTTCCAGACGAGGTTGAAATACGTGAAGGACAAGACACAGTTTGGGGCGAAGGAGAGGTAATTAAATTAACTTGGAATGAATTGGATGAAATTGAGATTAACTCTGAAAATACCGTTTCTGTACTTGTAGAGCAAAATGAAGACGATTTAGTGTTCTTTGTACCTGAATAATCAATCCATTTTACAGGAATTACATTTATGTGCTTTAAACTTAATTATAATACAAAGACATGTCAGAAATATTTGAACTGGGGTTATATGACTTAGACCGTGTTGCAAATACGCTCGGTGGAGGAATACCCAAAGGTAGTTTGGTTTTATTAGAAGGAGACACAGGTAGTGGAAAAAGTGTCTGGTCACAAAGATTCACATATGGAATATGTGAGGAAGGATATAAAGTAACCTATATTTCTGCGGAGGAAAATGCAAAAAGCTTTGTAAATCAGATGAATTCTTTATCTTATGATATTTCATCTCATTTATTGTATCAAAATCTTTTATTTCTAAGAGCAGATACTTCGATAGCATCTAAATCTGTTATGGAAGAAGATAATAAAGAAAATATGGAAAACTATGACGCAAAAGGCTACTTAATAGATAATCTTATACATTCAGAAATTCCATGGAGGTCGGATGTTATTGTTATCGATAACTTTGAAGAGTTATTACTTAATGACACAAAGTTTATGGAATTATTTAAAACAGGTGGGGCAGACAATGCAATGCAGATGGTAAGAACATTTTTTGAAAAGATGATGCAAGAAGGTAAAACAATAATTGTTTCAGTAAATTCAGAGAATATACCAAGTGAAGCAATACGTCCAATTCAAAGTTTTTCGACGGTACACCTGCGACTTAACCAGAAAATGGTTGGAGGAAGTACGAGAAGAAACGCTAGCGTATTACAATATAAAAACATGCCAGGAAGCGTTGACGACAGCATTGGATTCGGTATTCGTTCAGGTCAAGGCCTGAGCATTGAAAATAGAACAATTGCATAAATTAAGGTGATTAAAATGACAAAAATGGGAAACAACACAATGGACGACGAATTGGCAACATTAGCATACAATAAACCATATTTGCAATCATATCTAACAGATAAATTCGAGCAATATGGAGAGTATCCATTATATGTTGAAGAGGTAGAAAGTGAACATGAAGTAAATAATCCAAATCTTATATATAGAACAAGTGAAGACACTTTTACTCATATTTTTGGACCAAAAGGTGAACCTACAATAGCTCACATTATTGAACCACAACTAACACCTGAAGAAGAAAAAATCGCTCAGAATATAAAAAGACGTATGTTAGAATTAAGTGCTTCAATTAAACCTCCAAAAAATGATAAAGAGTTTGATGACTACTTTGAAGAACTATTCAATGAATCTATTGTTGAAGAAGGTAATGGAGCAGATTCATTTTTTGGACAAATATCAAATAGTCTTCGTAGTACGCCAACTATTAATGACGGGCAGTACGACACAATAAGATATGTTCTTAGTCGAAATATAGCGGGATTGGGCCCATTAAATGGGCTTATGATGGATGCATATAATGAAGACATTCACATTATAGGACACGAAGAAACTTACGTAGACCATGAAATATTCAGCATGATAGGAACAAGTGTTTCATGGAATTCTCAAGAACATCTTGAAAGTTGGATTGAAAATATGGGTGAAAGAATTGAAAACCCTGTAAGCGATGCTACGCCAATTATTGATTCAACGTTGCCTGATGGGTCTCGTATTAATATTATGTACTCCGAAGACGTTTCTATTCGTGGACCCTCCGTAACAATTCGACAAGGCGTTGAAGAACCATTAACAATCAATCAAATTACAAAATGGGGTACATTATCACCAAAACTTGCAGCTTACCTCTGGCTATGCTTAGAAAATGAACAAACAGTATTCGTAGTTGGAGAAACAGCTTCAGGTAAGACAACAACTCTTAATTCAATGCTAACATTTATTCCCAGAGATTCTAAAATATATTCAGCAGAAGACACCGCAGAAGTACTACCACCACATGACGCTTGGCAGCAAGTACTTACGCGCGAAGGAACAGGTGATGAAAGAACAGACGTAGATATGTTTGACCTTGTTGAAGCGGCCTTACGTTCACGTCCAAACTATATTATCGTAGGAGAGGTTAGGGGGCCAGAAGCTCAGATGGCATTTCAGGCTGCTCAGACTGGACATCCAGTTGTCCTTACTTTCCACGCGAGTGACATAACATCAATGGTTCAAAGACTTACTGGTGAACCAATCAATGTTCCTGAAACATTCATTGATAATTGTGATGTAGCACTATTTCAGAACCGCGTTAAACAAGGTAATGATGTCCTCAGAAGAGTTACTAGCGTATCTGAAATCGAAGGATACAGTAAAGAAGAACAAGGCATTATGTCAAGAGAAGTTTTCTCTTGGAATCCTCGAACAGATGATATAGAATTCACAGGTTTGAATAATTCATATGTTCTAGAAGACCAAGTTGCAACCTTACTCGGATATTCAGATACTAGAAATATATATAAAGAATTAGACCGAAGAGCAGAAATCATAAAACGATTAATAGATGCAGATGTACTTGGTTATGATGAAGTAAATCGCGTTATCAGACAAATACAATTAGATGGCGTTGAATCAGTATCAGAGATAAACTCAGCAGGAGTAATAAAACAAGATAATCTATGAGAGAATCACAAGAAGATTTATTGGATGACCATAAGCCCCTTAATGAGTTAGTAAAATCTAAAATCCAATCTTTCTTTTGGTCAACGAATACTACGGCAGTAGATTATCTTAGAATGTTTATAATTCCAAGTCTAATTGGAGCTATTATTGTTTCACTAATAGTTTTTACAGTTTCTATACCAGGAGGCGCAATTATATCAGTATTGATTGCAGCCTTAGCTTGGTTCATACATTTTGTTGTGATTATATATCCCTATGTAAGAAGAGAAGAACAATCTAAAGAGGTACGTGAAAATTTCCACCTTTTTATGACACACTTTGCTACATTAGCCCTTTCAAATGTCGATAGGATGGAAGTTTTTAGACAACTTGCGCAAGAAAGAGAAGAATATGGCTCAATTGCAGAAGAAATGAATAGGATAGTTATATTAGTAGATACCTGGAACTTATCCGTAGATGAAGCTTGTTTAATACTATCAAAACACACACCAAGTAATCTTTTAGAAGGGTTCTTAGAACGTTTAGCTCATAATCTAGGAGCAGGTCAAGAATTAGATGATTTTCTTTTGGATGAACAAGATACAATCATGCAAACCTACTCAACTCAGTATATAGCTGACTTAGATAGAGTAAAAATATTTTCAGATGCATATTTATCATTCATGTTATCTTTAACATTCGCTATCATATTCGCTGTTGTAGCTCCAATGCTAACAGGAATATCTCCAATATTGCTAGTAACGGCTATACTCGGAGGTTTCGTAACGACGCAAGTACTGTTTGCTCTTTTAATAGATACGGTCTCTCCAGAAGATTACCTGTGGTATGTTCCAGAAGAATTTGAATCTAAAATTAACTCTCAAAGAAAAATAGCCACTATAGTTGGCGTTGTTGTTACTTTATTATGGAGTACTCTATTAGCATTTTATGGTTGGAATTATGGTTTCCCGACAGACCTCCCATACTATCCTTTTGTGGCTTTGGGAACCATTCCAGCACTCGTTTCTGGTCTATATATTATGTTGCTTGAAAAAGGAATTAGAGCTAGAGATAGCCAATACCCTGGATTTATACGTGGTTTAGGGGCGACAGAAAGCGTCAGAGATTCATCAACAGCAAGCGTTTTAAGAGATTTAAGAACAAAGAACTTCGGTTCCTTAACTCCACCTATTATAAGACTGTATAGGAGATTAAAATCTAGAACGGGGCGAGATAGCGCGTGGAAATTGTTTTCGGCAGAAACAGGTTCATACCTTATACAAAATTTTAGCGAGATGTATCGATTAGGTAGAAGATTTGGTGCAGATACAAAAGTTATAGGAAAAATAATAAGTCAAAACTTCACGGAAGTATTAAAACTTCGTGAAAGAAGAAGACAAGCAACCAGTACACTTGTTGGTCTAGTTTATGGAGTAGTCGCAACAGCATCATTTGCATTCTTCGTGGCTGTAACAGTAACGACAACACTTCTTTCATTTGAAGACCAATTAGATAATGAAGAATTGAATTTAATAGATTTCACAGGATATGATATGTTTATGATAGAATCTCTAGTACTAATATCAATAATTCTAACGGCAATTGCATCTTCTATTATTATAAGATTAGGTCAGAGAAGAAGTTTTGCTGGAGGATTAACGCATTTCTCTCTTATATTGTGGCTATCAATGGCTGCCGCAACTCTTGTATATTATATGTCCGAAAGGATTGATGTTCTAGAATGAAAAGCCAATTAGAGGATAAAATAAGTCCTAGTTGCCCAATTTTTAATTTATTTCAACTTTATAAATTTCGTTCAAGTGTAGAAACATATAATATAGTTGAAACATATAATATAGATGCAATATGATATGTAAAGAATCAGACAACCGTGGTCTTGCAGGTGTCGCAGCACTAATAGTTTTCGTAGCATTAGTACTCGTCGCCGCAATCGCCGCTGCTGTCATTTTGGATGTTGGTGGCGTACTCGAACAGCAAGCTGGAGAAACTGGTCTAGAAGCATCTGACCAGCTATCTAGTCAACTAAACGTTTTATCTACTACTGGAGAGATTGAAGAAGTAGATGATGAAGCTGTTATTGGTGAGTTAGAACTTACCGTCGCTTCATCCCCTGGTGCAAATGACATCAATCTAGAAGATACGACGATAGAGTTTGTAACGGCTAATGGTGCTGTTACAATGGTTGCCGCAGGAGAAGGTGAAGATTCTGACCCTTCTGCAGAACCACCAGAGTTTGCAATTGATGAAATAACGTCTGAAAGTGAATTCGCGCTCGTAACTTCACCTGAAGACAGACATACTCTAGAAATAGACCTTGATGAAACTGGAGATGAGGCCCTTGAAGAACTTAGCGAAGGTGAAAGTGCTGAGTTAACCGTTGTAACAGGTCCAGGTGGACAAACTTACGAAGCATTTACTGTTCCGTCAACACTATCCACAGAGGACTCTTCTGTATCGCTATAATTTTAAATAACATTTTCTTATTTAGAAGCTTTGAATATAGAATTTTATAAACAAGAGCATAATTGTCAACGAGGGGTAATATATAAATCCCCTAACAACCTTATTACTAATGCATATGATATGTAAAGAATCAGACAACCGTGGTCTTGCAGGTGTCGCAGCACTAATCGTATTTATTGCTTTAGTGCTTGTTGCTGCAATCGCCGCTGCTGTCATTTTAGATGTTGGAGGCGTACTTGAACAGCAAGCTGGAGAAACTGGTATGGAAGCATCTGACCAGCTATCTAGTCAACTAAACGTTCTTTCTACTATTGGTCACATTGGTGAAAATGGAGAAGACGTAATTGTTGATGAGATTGATATGACCGTTGCTGCATCTCCTGGTGCAGATGACCTTAACTTACAAGATGTTACAATTGAAATTGTTTCTCCAAGTGGTGCAGCAACTCTAACAGCTGTTGATGAAGAAGATGATGACCCAGTTGCTGATGAAGATGACCCACAGTTTGCAATTGATGAAATAACGTCTGAAAGTGAATTCGCGCTCGTAACTTCACCTGAAGATAGACACCAATTAACACTTGGATTTGAGGATGGTGAAGGTGCACTAGATGAGCTTGAAGAAGGAGAAAACGTAGAGATTACCGTTGTAACAGGTCCTGGTGGACAGACATTCGAATCATTCTCTGTCCCAACGACTCTATCTGACAACGATGAAACTATCTCTCTGTAAAGTATAATAAATAAATATATTTTAATTATTTTATCTTATTGCATAGTGATAACTATTAAATAGTATAATTGATTGTGAGAATATATTTACCCATTGACAATTAATTATATATTGCGTATGATTCGTAAAAATACTAGTGACCGTGGTCTTGCAGGCGTTGCTGCACTAATCGTATTTATTGCCTTAGTGCTTGTCGCTGCAATCGCTGCTGCGGTGATTTTAGATGTTGGTGGAGTTTTAGAACAGCAAGCAGGAGAGACAGGTATGCAAGCTTCCGAACAGCTTTCAAGCCAGTTAAATGTTCTCTCAACGGTCGGGACTGTTGAAGAATTTAACGGGGGGGAAGCAGAAGCCGCTGTAACTGAATTAAGTATGACAGTTGCCGCATCACCAGGAGCAGATAACCTAAATCTTGATGATGTAACAATTGAAGTTCTATCTTCAACGGGAGCTATCACGCTTACTTCTGGAGATGACCTTGGAGAAGCCGATGTAGAGGAGCCATCATTTGGTGTTGAAGAAGTTACTTCATCTAGCGATGAATTCGGACTTGTAACGGCTCCTGAAGATAGACACACATTTGAGATAGACCTTGAGGAAGATGCTGATGAAGAAGCTTTAGAAGCACTAAGGGAGGGTGAAGATGTCGAATTATCGATTGTCACAGGTCCTGGTGGACAAACATACAATTCATTCACAACGCCATCTACACTCACAAACAGTCAGAGCACAATATCTCTCTAAAACTCTATTCTTAATACCCGAATTTATTAAATAATATAAATACATTTATACAAATAATGAGAACTGATGATTCTGAATTGCCTAATTTAGACAATATAAAAGAAAAAGACGAAATAAAAGAATTAGGAAATAATCGATTTGTTGTAAAAACCGTAGATAATTCTGAAAAAAGTGATGTTAAAATATCTGTAACAGTTACAGTAGATGAAGAAACTACTACAGAAGAATTTTTTGGAGATAATCCTTATCAAGCATTTTCTAAATTCGGTATTTGGTACGCATCTCATGTTGGAGATTCAAATATTATGAAAGCACTCAAAGATTAAATTTATGGAATTTATTATTATTATTATATAAAATATCCGTTTTGATTCATAATGAATTTATACCTAACATACATAAGACTTAATTGGTATAAGAATTATTATATAAGGTATAATGAAATTAAGACTTGAGACTATTAATGAGCATGGTGAACAAAGAATTGTCGCTTTACAGTGGGCAAGATACCTATTAGATGAATATGGTGGTGATAAAGCATTAGATGCTCTTGGTATTTATAAAGACAATGGTTGGATTAGTAACTCTGTGAGAGAAGATATGGAAGACCTTCTTACATCATCTTTAATTAATCAACAAACAGAATATGAAACACCTCCGTTAGATTGGCCACCATTAAACGCTTTAGATGATACGGAATTTGAAAATCACGCTAAATCGATAGCATTCATCGTTAAACTCTCAGACTCTGATATAAACAATCTTGATGGAGTCGATGAATTAACATAATTTGAATCGGAAGTTTTTATAATAATTATACTAATAGACTATTATGGCTATAAAATATATTGCTTTAGGACTATTTTCGCTTTGCATTACGATATTTATTATAACAACGCAATTAAACGTCGATAGTTATCCAACAGGGTTAAGTGGATTTTTTGTAGCCGTAGCAGCAATGCTAACTAGCTTTATTCTTCATGTTCTAATTGATACAGATAACAACGCCAAATTTATTAGTAAACATTACAAATAGAATATATGTCAAACAATAATACAAACGAGTTTTTACTACCACAATATATTTATGATAAAAACAAACAAAACTCGAAAGAGACTTATTACCACCTCTATTCAAGAGATAGTAGCCATTCATACGTCTTTACGCCTACTCAAGAAAGTGTAAGCTATGTCATTAAAAAAATAAATAAAACTGATTTAATTGTAAATATAGGATTAAAATTTATAAAAATAGCATATAAAAACCCTAAATTACTAAAATTAATACCAAATATAAATTTAGTTGAATTAAGTATTAAATCTAAATTTAAATTTGACGTTGCAATACTTAGTCACCGATGTGTATTGATATCTTTACATAAGAAAAAAGTATGGAAATTTCCAACAAATGAAAATAACAATTATACAAAGAAGAAATTGTCTGATGTTAATATTCCCTCAAAAGTTAATGTACCTGAAATTTATGTAAATAACACAAATGAATCTGAGTACATTGTTGAAGAGTATATCACAGGCTCTGTATTAAACTCGATACGAAAACAGAAAAACTTGTTCTTGTCTGCTTTTGAAAACTTGAGTCACTTACATATAGATAATTTACAAAAATTTGAAACGACGGATTTAATTACGGAAATAGAAAGTTATAACGATTTAAAACCATCTGACTTACAGTTGTGCTTAATGATTGCAGAAAATCTTGGTCTACCAGAATACGTATATAAATCAAATATACATGGGGATTTTCATACAGGTAATATTATACAATCAAAAAATAAATTATACATAATAGATTGGGAAAACTATGAATTTGATTATATAATCCGTGACATATATAGAGCTATTCTAATTGAATCATATAATACCCAAAATAAAGGATTATTTGTAAATATGGTATATGGTTCAAAGAAGGAATTTTATCTAATACAAGAAGAAATATTTAACTCATCATTTGAATATACGAGTAATTATGAAAACAGATTTGAAGGCCTCCCAATACTTTATTTATTATTAGAACTAAACAGAATACCTAAAGATAGTAAGTTGAATCGTTTTATATATGAAATACTAAAAGATATTCAAAGTGAATATCTAGCAGACGGGTCTTATATTTAGTTCAAATAATTATATATTTGTTTAATTAAACTACCACCTACTACAGACGAAATTATATACCATAAAATCCAAGCTTGTAAAGGTCCAATAACACTACTAGACCAATTCACCTCACCAATAAATGGAAAAACAACAGTCTCACCCACGCCAATTACATTTGTAGAGACAAACATCCATATTATTACGGGAATAGTTATGGGTAAAGACCAAACCAAAGGTTGTATGGAGGTTTTAATCTGTGCATTCTGTAGTTCCATCAACTTATCTTTCTCATAATCTGTAGCATCATCAGGTAAGCCAAATTTTTTGTCATCGTCACGTAATTCATCTATCTTGTTCTTTATTTCTTTTCTATGTTCGTTTTCTACATTGTCTTTTATAATTAAAGATATGGCCGTTGTAGCTATTCCCAATAAAAACACAATAATATAAAACGGTAAATTGTTCAGTAGTAATATTTCTATTAGATAATCAACACCTAAATATAAAATATTCCGCCAAGTATCATAAATAAATCCGAACATAACAGATATTGATATTAATCCCATTATTTTATCTTTTGTATTCCAGTTTGTATCAGACAAATCTATTTCTTGGCTTCTAAATTTATCAGTTTCGAAATTATTTTTTACGTATGTTCGTAGATTTTTGTAATCATTTATTTTGTATTTTTCCTTAGATTCCATAGGTTCTAAAATCCCATTTTCTATATATTCCCCCCATGACTTCGTAGATATATCTTTTTTAACATTTTTCCATTCTACAAGATTATCGTTATCAGATTCTTCTATTACAATATTCAGATGTTGAATATTGCAATTCTTTAAGAATTGGTCTTTCTTTGAATCAAATGTATTAGGCATTATTATATTATAACAAATTACTCAAATATAACTTCACACGTTATTTTCATTTACAATTAGATAATCTATCCATTCTCATCTTATCAGAAGGATACGAATATAAATATTTAGAAAATAATGAATCATCAGGTTCTATATGACCCGTGTCTTCCCTTATACGGTTTATTGTTGGATAGTAACCAACATTATTCATCGAATATCGGTCAGCTTTATATTCTGACTTATGAATGAGATAGTTTGCAATTATTGGGTTTACTAAAACTAGTCCTGAACCCAACAATATGAATAAATACCAACTATATGATAATCCCATATAAATCACAAAACTGATTAAATAATTTGAAATGAATTTGAATACACTATACTTCAATCCATCCAGATTATTTATATGTGCATATTCATGTGCTATAATAGACTTTACATTTTTATCTCTTGTTTTTTCTATTTGTCCAGACGGTATACCAATAATATTTTTAGAACCGATAACATGCTGGGAATATCCCCACCTAGAGGATTTAGATTTTATGAGTATTATTTCGTCAGATGATACTCTACCAGGAAGTTTTTCAATAAAATCATAATATCTTTCTGAACGGATTAACTCATATTTTTCTATCGGTGAGTTAAAATACAGGATAAAACGAGGAGATATTATATAGATTAACAAACCTACTAAAAAAGCCAAAGTTGCATTTAATATTAAAAAAATACTACAAAATATTATTATTCCGATAAAATTATAGAATAATTTCCGAGGATATGTTGACATGAATACTTATGCGTTTTTCGTTTTATAGTATTATATTGTTTTTGGAACAGATAGTGAGCACATAGGTTTAAATATTATAAGCTATTTTATGAGTATGATGAAGGCTATGGAAAATCTAAAAAGTGAGACAAGCAAATTAATATATCTTTATGTTAAGAATAATAGTATAGTTACTATAGAACAAATAAAAAATGATTTACATTTAAAATACTTGACGGTTCTTACAATAGTTTCCAAGCTTATTGATATTGGTTACATTAAAAAAGTTGAAGATTCAGGCAGTATTAAAATTAAAGCAATAAATTAAGGTAATGGGATTAAATTTATACTGTATTAGAAATAGTATCTATTGTGCCAACAGATAATACAGAAATAGATGTTGAATGTGTACCTGAGGATAACGAGGTTTACGGTTTTGTGGAGAATATGTTAGGTGCAAATCGCTTGAAAGTAGAATGTTTTGATGGTGAAGAACGTATTTGCCGAATACCAGGAAGAATGCAGAAGAAAGTGTGGATTGAAGAAGAAGACATTGTAATTGTTGAACCGTGGGATTGGCAAGATGAAAAAGGAGATATAGTATATCGCTATACTAAGCAACAAGTTCAAGTATTAAAGGATGAAGATATTATAGATATATAATGACGCACTATGTGTATATGATTAGATGTTCAGATAATTCAATCTATACTGGTTATACAACGAACGTTGAACGTCGGATTAAAGAACATAATGATGGAAAAGGCGCTAAATATACTAGAGGAAGAACGCCTGTAAAACTGTTATATGTGGAGTTTTATGACTCAAAAAGTAAAGCTATGCGCCGAGAATATGAATTAAAACGACTTTCAAAACAAAAGAAAGAAAATTTGTGCGGAAATGAATATAAAATAAACTTAAAAATCTAGAATTTTCTAGGTGAATATTCTCGTACTATCCTTACAAACATTTTTGCTTTTTCTGCTTTTGTTTTTGCACTAGATAATTGATTATCAATTGTATTCGTTGATTTACCAAGAACACGAGATGTTTGTGTTCGACCTACACTGTAAACTTCTCGAAGAGCATAAACTTTAGCTTGAGGTTTTGTTAAATGAGTGTATTCAGATAACTCATCAGCTAAAACCATTGAATGACCAAAGACTGTTCTATCTACTAAATCATGAGCTAATTCAGATATATCTTCATATTCCTCTTGCGTTTCTTCACTATCTAAAGAAAATCCCACCGTTAATTCTAGGGGAGAATCTTCTTCTAAACCTCCTTCTAATTGATAATTTCTAACATTTTCGTTTATTGGATTATAATACCATCCACCCCAATCGTCCACGCCAAGTAAATATTCTTTTTCAATCTCACCAGGGTAATCTTCAATAGTATGTCCCGTTCTGTCCTCAAATAGACCACTCGTCATAACTCCTGATTTGGGACTTGAATCTGCTCTTTTCATGTGTTAATTTATTGAAACGGAATGCATATATATTTTTCCATAATTAAGTTATAAAAATAATAGTTAAATTACTATGGTTAAATAGTAAAATTCCCATTATTAAAACGTAAAGTAATTTTCAATATATTTGATTATCAAACTTCACTAAAAATTTAATCGTAACTATTATATTAGAGAGAAATCTAATTCAAAATGATATAAAATGTACAAATATGGCCACATGGGAATAAACATGATTATTTATTCTCCCATTCTATTCGCACTCGCATTATCTGGACACATCATATCTGGATTAATTGGTCTCTCATTTATGGTATTATTTGCTTCTATACCTGATATAGACCTTCGTATTCCTTTCCTAAAGCATCGTGGATTTACACATACATATGTGTTTGCAATTCTAATTGGATTAGTAGTATGTGGATTTGCCAGCACCACTTACAATTTATTAGTGAATTTTAATTTAGTTCATACTTCCACTTTTTATGAAATTGGCGTTCCTATAGGGGGTTTTTTATTAGGGAACCTAATTGTTATTGGACATCTAATTGGAGATGTAATTACGCCTTCAGGGATTCGACCATTTAAAAAACCAAATTATATCCCTAATATGCCTATTTTTTGGGATAAGAGATACACACTCAATATAGTATACGCAAAAAATAAAATAGCTAATTTAAGTTTTCTAGCACTTGGACTCATTTTAACATCTTTTGCCTTTTTTACAGGTATGTATCTAAATATAGAATATATCTAATAGAGCTTAAATCAATATATTTAACAAGGACCAGATACAATTTACCACTATGAATACCAAAACGCTAGAAGAAACATCTCATAAACTACAAAATGTCTTAGAAATTGGTTTTACAAAAATGCTTAAAAATTCAGATGGCGTCTTAAAAGTTAATTATGCTATTGGCGAAGATTTAGGTTTATTCATATGTGGCTTAGATAGTAATAAAAATAATATTGGGTATATAAAACGGATTATTTATAATTCTGAACCCAATGAACCAAAAGAAGTCCAAATTTATTCCGAAGCTACAGGATGGTCTAATATACGCAAGATTTTAGGTGAGGAACAATTTTTAATGCCGATATTCGAAGAGCATTATCCTCATTACGTAAATGATAGAAACGCATACTTATTGAATTTGGAACAAACATTCGAAGAAGTACATGAAAAATTACAGTCAATAAGAGAAAACTATGAGTTAGATGACGTTATTAACGCCATATATAATTACGACTATTATTTTTTACAAAATAATATATCTCCAGATGAAGAATCATCCGTTGAATTTTGGAAATTACTTTATAGTTATGACGAAAACGGAGAGGTCATAGAAAACGAAAATGTAGATGTTGTATATCACGACGACATGATTATTTTCGTTCGCTCAGAGAGAAAATATAAAAAATCAGATGGAGAGATGAAAAATTATCCAATGGGACTTGTAATTGGTTTAGATGATACACCAGACCACTTCTTTGTTCATCGAATAGAACGAGATAACAGACTTGATGATAAAGATTATATATGGAAAAAATCTGATATTAGAGATACTATGGGTTTTGATATGGATTATACTGATTTAGATGGCAGTAATATTATTCCTACGGAAGAAAGATTTAGATTACAAGGAAATCTTTCCGTTAGATGCCATGATTATGATTTAGAATATCTTAGAGTGTATAATAATTTAGTCACGGATTTAAAGAAATTTCTAAGTGTTATTTATAAAGATTTTTATTTAGATTCATTGGATATTCAGATGAATAACGCATTCCTAAACGCTAAAGATTGGAAAATGAATTGTGGGTTTTTTGCTGGTGAACTTGATATATATCCCAAGGCAGATACAGAAATGACGAAAGTGATTCAGTCAAAGTTTGATATAAAAGAATCTGAAGTGCGTGAACGGCAAGCTAATAAAGGAATAAAACGTTTATCTTCAAATCTTCGTAAAGAGATTGTATCTGAAATATATTTAGATAATTTTTCCCATTGGATATTAGAAGAGTGTTCATCTGCCGATATTCAAAGAATGAATAAAAAACTAAACCTTCAACTACACTCTCACGTACATCATGTAAATCAAAATATCGAACCTACAGAATCAGCTATAGATTTAATGACGAATTTAGTGAATGATAATAATATAACAAGAACTACTCTCCATCAAATTGTAGAGAAACACATTGATTCACTATTTAACCCTGTATCTCAAGAGAATTTAGTTCTAGGGAATCACGGAGTAATAGCTATGAAAGCAAATATTCTAAGAGATAATGGTCTCAATCAATTAGACCCTAATCAATTACAAAAGATTGTTGTTTCAAAACCTACACCAGTTATTATAGGTCATGATGAACACAAAACAAGGCAATATGTATTTCCTAAAGGCGTATTTGAATTTAGATTTTTAGAGGGACTTGATACTACTAGATTCTCTTAAAATATCATATTATGGGCGTATATAGTAAGTTTTAAGTTTGTATAATACAATGTTATAATTGGCTATGGATACCAAAGTTGAAGCCGTTCAAATTGAAACGCCGTTAGATAATTCACTACTTGAATCCGAACAACTTGACAAAGTTTTTAATGCTTTTGATGGGCGTCTGGATGAACTAAATTGGAGACAAGATGAGGATGGTGTTCTTTACATCGGAGATGGTATGAATCCATCAATGTTGGCTCGTATTGAGATTACGGAAAATTCATGTGAGGCCGCTATTGCAGATGCAGATGATGTAAATCTAGATTGGCATAAACTAGATGATGTTACAATGGCAGGAAACGAAGAAGTTGTTCAAGATTGAATTTTATGCTATGAGTCTGGAAGACCCGAACCTTAAGGTCTGGGTTCTTCAATGACAGAATTAATTCTATAAGATACTGCCTAAAATACTTATTATAGGCTTATTTTTGATTAAATAATAATAATAATAATAATAATATTAATCATCAGCAGCGTAAAGTGTGGGATTATCTAATAGTGATGCACTATGTTTGCTAACATTACATAATATATCTCCAAATTCACTTATGCTAGTCATATTGGTATTCACAATATTCTCAACGGCATAAGCATGTTTTTTGGAATAAAGCCAAATGTCTTCTCCATTATTTTTAATTGATTTTTTTGGCCCTGTGAAAGTCATTGGCACTTCAACATCAATTGCCTTTTTGTTCGGTTGTCTGTGCCTCTTTTTCATATTGTAAAATTTTCTCCCTTTAGAAGAATCAAGAAACAAATTAATATGGTATACATTATTATTATTTTTAATTATTAAATCAGCTCCATTTTCTAAATCAGCTTTAATAGAATAATAAACAGAGTCAAAGGAATTTTTATGCTCTTGTATTTCAGCCATCATAAACGCGAAATGAACATCACGAACCATAGAAGCCCAAGCTTTCTTAGCTCTTTGAACCCAAGCTTCTTTGGTTTCAGGTCTGAAATTAATTTCATCAATTGTGTTTTCTACACCATATTCATAAAAACTATATGCAAACTCATCTTGCTTTGGAGGTAGAAAAAACGCTGATTGGTCTGAAGGATAATTTCCTTCACCCATATTATAAAACATTTCAAGTAAAGATATTGGCGTATTAGATAAGTCTACCTCATTCATATTCGATGGATTCCGTAATAAATCAAATGAACATTCATTAGATAAATATTCTTCTATTTTTTTCGAACGTTTCACAATACGTGTATAGTACACCTACTTAAAGTAGTTTACGGTCTATATTATACAGTATGTATTAATATAATAAATGTGAAAAATAGAATCTTCTATTCGAAATAAAAACTGTGTAAAATAGCATCCAGGGAACTACTATCTGTTCCCATAGATACTGAGGTACACCCCCTCATTCACATTCTGTGTCTATTTACTATCTATTCTGTTCATTCTCATACTCTTCTTTGGAAGCGTTTTGTCATTTCATTCCCTGTTGCCCGACTCAACAGGTAGACAAACGCGTCAATACTATATTTGTTTTCCCAGTACTAAATATTTTTTTACTATCTTTTTATATATTTTTAATGTTATTTCAAATGAAATGTGTTTTAGGGTTTTAGAACGTAGTCATATATTGATGATTAAAAAATCAAACCATGTTTTCTGTGATGATGGAGATGCCAGCCTTTTTCAAATGGCGAATCTCTATACATACAGCGAATTAACTATTGAATATGATGATGAATTAACATCAAAACTCAATACAAATTCCAGATTATATAAGTTACAATTTTCTGAAGACACAGATAATCCTGAATCTATAATAAGGAGAGCAAATGAAAAACTATCGGTACATGGAAAAATTGAAGTTTATAGAGGACAATTAATGAATTCAGAAACATCTCCAAATACAATATTTGTGAAACTCAAAAGTTAAATCAGATACAATCACCATGATTCCATTTATATCAAAAGAAGAAGATAGTGAAAAAGAGAAGGAATCAAGTGATACTAATTCTAAAATAAAACATATTATTCTAGATTCAGAAGAATTCAAGAATTTCATTAAAACATTTTCAAATGAAATAACGCAAGACATAATTATAGAATTGACTTCCAATCCAAAAACATTATCAGAACTAAATGAAAAACTAGATTACGATATAGAAGAAATCTCAAAAAATTTGGAACGCTTACTAGAAAATTCAGAAATAAAATCATATACTAAAAGCAATAAAAGAAACCAAAATGAAATAGAAGAAAAAATATATGAAGCGAATTATAACACAATAATAGCCTCTAAACACAAAAAGAAAAATAATATAAATAACCATTTGAAAGATTATTTAGGAAAAATTATACCGATTATTATAATTGTACTTTTAATAAGCCATTTAATAAATGAATATTCAACCATAAAAGAATCTCATGAAGCCCTTGTACAGACTCTTCAGGAACCCATACCAATTCTTATCGTCGGACCAATTGAAATACCTTATACTATTGTTGCAGGATTGTTTTTTATGATTGGAAGCATATTTGGAATAGTTTTAGTAAGCTTAGTTCATAAATATGATAAGAAGGTAAACCGTAGAAATTATGAAAAACCTTAGATATCAAGCATATCAATATTAAATACAAATCCCCTATCTTCCCCACCAGGAAGGTCATGGTTCAAATCAATAACTTCTACATATTCTATATCTTCAAGTTCAATTTTGTATTGATACCCTGTGAGAACTTGAGATTGTAATCTGTCTTTATCAATCGGTTCTGTGGTTAACTGAATAACAAGCTCATTATCTTCGACTTCTGATTTTTCAACAACAACTTCTTTACCTGTTTCTGAACCAGTTATTATTCCTTGAATTGAATGATTGCCATTCTCATTAACAAAAAGGGCTCTATCTTCCGTAGAATTAAATTGTACACCATCTATCTCTGCTTCCGTATCTAATTCTTTCTCACTAACCAATTCAGCTGTAGGAGAACCTCCCGTATAGTCTGATAAAGGAGCCATACAACCAGATAAAATAACCATCACAACTACAATAATCATAATGAAATACTTCCGTTCCATAATAAATAATGTAGCTCTTAATACATAAGTAATTCTATATATTAAATCCTTTATTTAATCCAAATTATTATAATCCGAAAAGCATGTAAAATATGCTTTGAAGACCTTTAGAGCCAAAATATAAAAAGAAACATTTAATACTATTACTATCCAACGATAATTATGCCTCGAGCAAAAACAGAACAATCAATGAATTCTGATACAGATTGCTTCCAATACGGTAATCTATCTCATGATGATATTAGAAAAGCATTCGTACATGTAATTAATATTGTTGAGCCCGACCATCCGTATCATAATTCCCCATATCCAGTTACAGAAAAACAAATTGAATACAGTTATAAAAAATCATCAGGGCCATACTATGCATCATGTGGTCCTCGAATGAGTAATTCTGTTGTATCATTTAGTGCAGACCTAAATTCATTCAATAAGAAGAGTCCAGAACGCATTTTGGCTATCCTTGCACATGAAATTACTCACGTAACTGTTGGGCGTCATTCAAATGTTGAAAGCGGCTCTCACCCGCCAAGATTTTGGAGAGAGTTTGCGTTCTATGCACATATTATGCTCGATAATTGGGATGAAATCGAAAATGTATTCGGACCTGTTGACCCTGTAGACTTTATTGGACATATTGTTAGTAAAGAAGTAAACAGGTTTAACATTGATAGACGGTATGGTACAGTAATGTTTCGAAGACATGAAATGGCTATGTGGTTTAAAAATACAGCAAAAAGACTCAAAAAAGAATACAATACGACTAGTTAAAGGCAGGAATATGTATGGAATTCATCTTTGGCTCTGGCAATTGTAATACTTGGTCAAAGAATTCCGTTGAATCTTTTGGACCTGGATTTGCTTCTGGATGGTATTGTTTTGTTAGAATTGATAAAGGCTGTGATTCTAGACCTTCAATCGAATTATCATTGACGTTTATTTCAACGACTTTTAAAACACCGCCACCAGTTACATGATACCCATGATTTTGTGCTGTTGTGATAACTTTCCCAGTTTTTAAATTCCTCACGGGCTGATTATTTCCACGGTGGCCAAAAGGCAACTTTGAAACGCGTCCACCACAACAGAGTGAAATTAACTGATGGCCTAAACAAATCCCAGATATTGGTATTTCTCCGATAAATTCTTTAATTACAGATTGCGCTTCAACATAGTTTTTAGGGTCGCCTGGGCCATTAGATACGAAAATAATATCTGGTTCAACGTCGCGTATAGAATCCGTAGATAAATTATTGAATGGAAAAGAATAAATTGTTGCATTCCGCTCAACAAATGATTCAATTATACTGTCTTTAACGCCACAATCAATTAATGCAATATTTTTACCTGAATTTGAAGAACCATATACAGAGCAATTTGGACTCGTAACATCCGAACCTATATCAGACTGCTTTTCTATAGGTATATTCGAATTTAGTTCCTCAATAGCATCCTCTGGCTCTACATTACGTCCACAAGCTATTCCGCAATCCAAAACGCCTTTATCTCGAATGTGCTTAACAAGACTTCTTGTATCTATATGGTCTACAGCAGGTACACTTTGAGACTTAAGCCAAGATATAACTTTGGAATCAAATTCACGTGCCAAAGCAACCTCTGGCTGTACTCTATTAGATTCCATCCGCTCTTCATTAACTCCATAATTTCCTATAAGAGGATAAGAAAATAATAATACTTGAGAAGAATAAGATGGGTCTGTTAAACTTTCTTCGTAACCTGTATACGCCGTCGTGAAAACTAATTCACCGTGTCCACGTCCAGATACTCTACCTCTTCCTTTTAAAATTTGACCTGTTTCTAAAGCGATATATGCATCCATCTACGATATTCTTATCATTCAACCGTTATAAATATGTGTGTCGAAATTAAAATACGATATACGAAATAAATATACCGAAAATTTCATATTTGTAAAAATTTAATATACATAAAATGAATACGTATGAATACCTTCCAGATACTGATTTAAAATCAGCAACACACATCACAGTCAAAGGTCAAGGATATTATCATAAATAACGGTTTCAAATCAAGAGGAACTATCGAAAAAACATTTACAATAACCACATCCGAAGAATTTGCGAAATTTCTCAAATATCCAGCACCATATCACGTTGAAAAAAATTGGTCCGAATATTCCATTCCTAAAGAGCTATACTACACGTGGACTTATGAAGATATAAAAACAGAATCTCCTGAATTATTTGTAACATGGGCTCATGAGTTTTCAAATAATCCTAAAAATCAGAAAAACCTATCTATACTCGAGATACTCACATACTGGTTGCAATATACAGGAAGTTCTGTTTTAAGAAAATCAATAACAAATTACTATAAATAATAATTATAGTTTATGAATTATAAAAACTTTTAACGCTTATGTTATAATCAAATGTATGGGAATTGAAATTGCAGAAAATGACTATTTGAATAGAAACCACACGAGAAAAATAAAAGTCGCACTACAAAACCAATATGATATGTTTAAAAATGAAGATGAGATATCCGTAGATAGAGATGATTGCTATGCGCTTATTGAACTTAAGGACGCAGTAATCGAAATATCTCATAATTTATCTCACTCTACATTTCAAATAATTAATATCAATTTAAATAGTAAGGAATTCCATCAATTAGAGTCTGAAGTTAAAAACGCTGTCGTCAGTGCAGAAGTTGGAGTTTATCAATTTAAAAATAGATTTTCTAACTCAGTTGAGTACCATATTCCAATGAACTAACTATTATAAATTTTCTAGCTGGTCAAACGCCAACTCAACCTGCTCTTTCTCGTTATGAACAGACATATCACCTGAATTTATATCATCTAAGTGACTCCTGAAATCTTCAAAATTATCTAAAAAATTAGAAAAGATGAAATCATAAATCGACCTATATGCATCATCAGGATATTTCGCCTCCCGTCGAAGTAGAATGTCCAAAACACTACGCTTCTTTGCATATGGGCCAATATTTTCAATATTACAGATATTTATATAGCTTTTACAATAATTTGTGAAAGGGTCTTTAATTTCGATTCTAAGCTTGTATTGTTTATCTTCACGCGTACAATATGCCATATCAACAGTCTCTAAATAAACCTCTGAATGCACTTCAAACCCTTCATGCTTGAAAGAAGATTCGTTAATAAGTTCTTCTGTCATAGATAAGGATTAGATAGAAAGGTATATTAATATTCTGATTTGTATTATACAAACATGAATCAAACACTAGAACGATTTAAGAATCCTGTGGAAAAAATTCTAACGCATTATAATAAAAAGAAGGTTGCTGATAAAATACAAGCAGAAAATAAGCACATAGCGGCTATTATACACCTCTGTCATAAATATGATGAAGTACAGGCTGCAGCCATCATTGGAAGTAGAGTTGATGACAAAAGACCAGTCACAGATGAATCTGATATTGATTTATATATTAAACTTAGAAAACAAAACATAGATGATTGGGCTATTATAACTTCAAAAATAAAATCAAATTTTCAAGATGTTATTAAAAGTTCAACGGAATCATTTTTAGACATATCTTTCTACTCTCATCCCGCTAATGACCCAGAATTTCATCATAAAGCTTATGAACAAGCAATCATGGTAAAAGGGAGTAAAAAATCATTGAAAAAGTAAAACGCATAAAATAGTAATATAAAGACTGTTTAAACGAATTAAAAACGATAACTATTTAACACGGTATAGAATATTTTTGAACATATGCCACCAATCCGACCAGGCGTTCCAATTATACTTACGGAAAAAGAGCCAGAAACAGTTAATTCAAGTCAATTTGAATCTATACTCTGGAGAGAAGTAGATGATGAAGAGTATAATAGAGGTCAACTTATCGTAAGATTTCAAGGAAGCCCAGTCACAGTGTATAAATATAATGTTGAGTGGGAAGTGTTTGAGAAAATGGCAAAGTGTGCTCTAAAATCAGAAAGTACGGAATTAACGCCTTTTAAATGGTATAATAAAAATATGATTCACTATGTCACAGATGAAATGCGTAATAGTTCGGGAGGATTATACAATGATAAATTAAAACTTGAATAGATTTTATATAAATATAAGATTATGTTATACCTATAAATATCTAATTAAAGGAGTGATAAATATATAAAGGGTACAACAACCATCATTAATGTGATGAGTTATAAATTAAAACTTGGTCAGTACAGATTTAATATTGTTCCTGTATTTGTAGTTGCATTCATTGCAGTTGCAGCTATCGGGGGCGCAGTAATGTTCACAGATGATGCCGCAGCAGCAGAAGTAGACTTCGAGGATGTTGAACTTGGTAACGTTGATATTGAATCCGCAGACGGTGTTGTGGATACTCTAACCGTTGAACCAACGGAAGTTACATTAGCTTATGAAAACTTTGGTGATGATATTATAGATGAAGACTTAACCGTAGAACTTAGTGTCGATATGGATGAAGTACAAGGTTATGAACTAGATGGAGATGACTTAGGTGATACAGATGATGACCTTGACGTAACAGACGCCGATGAGTTCAGCGAGATATCACTTGGTGAGGAAACAGACTCTATTGATGGTTTCTGGGATGAATACGAAGGTGGTGAAGTCGATATGCCTAGTGGTGAGGTCGATATACAAGAAGCATTCGAGGAAGTTGACCTTACAGATACTTGGGGCGTAGAAGAAGAAGACTCTGAGACGTTATTCGTACCTGACGACTCGGGTGCTGAATTTACCGTTGAATTATTCACAGACGTTGATACAGATAATGTTGAAGCACTTGATGATATTGATGAAGAAAGCGTAGACACATACACTGTAACAGTTATTAACGCTGGTGCAGAATTAACAGTATCCGTTGATGCAGAAACAGACGGAGAACCTGTTAATGCACCAGGAGAGTAAAGAATAGATTATAATATAACAAATAAATTTTATATTTTTCATTAAGTAACAGCGTTGTAAGTGAGTTTTTGGACTCTCGTGTAACTCATCCTCTGTGAGACGTGATTGAGTCGATATACTCATGACTAACCGACCTCTAGAAAACCAATTTTATTTTATTTTTATACAACC
>LFCJ01000009.1_pt1 | contig 100638 bp, 134 predicted proteins | sample 643141 | NCBI WGS metagenome assembly LFCJ01 (sample SAMN03766243, study PRJNA286221) | soda lake metagenome | biome: soda lake; feature: Kulunda steppe; material: water; isolation source: sample B1-Br-g2 brine of Lake Bitter-1 | place: Russia: Kulunda steppe | collected 2010-07
ATGGCACAAAAAGTAGCTAATAGATTCCAAACATTTTCATGGTCTTGTGATTTTATAAGACATAAAAAAACAGATAAATGGTATTGTATTGATATGGGTTTAAACGGATTATATTATAATGGACATAAATGGATTTCTCATTCTGAACATATTGATAAATCAAAAAGTCCAGAACAATTTATTGATAAAATGCCACATCCCGAAAAATTAAAATGGTAATTAATTTATTTTTGTTATTTTACTTCCGTCAGATTTTGAAACTTTTGGATATGCTCTAGAACCTCTCCATTTCAATTTTTGATTTTTATTCATAAATTCTATTGCTTTTATTTCAGCAATTTTTTTATCATTAAATGATTTATTATTATGTATCACAGATTCACATTCTCCAATCTCTTTACTCAAACCAACTTTAACTTTCCATTGATTTGGAACTGTTTCAACAATAAATATTCTAACATTTGTATCAAAATCATTATTTGCAATATAATGAGCATCATTTCCACCAGCAAAATCTCTACTTCTTTTTTCAGTCCAACCTAATATATTATTTATATCCATGTGATTTATACTTCTAACGAATCCCATAATAGTCTTCTGTAATTTTCAAAAACAAAATCGCAGTGTTTAATATGGTTTGTCTAGTATATTACTGTATGTCTGGTAGTTCAACAATGACGCAGACGAACGCTAGCATTTCCAAACATCCAAAATCTCCGATGGTTAATACATGGATTAACATTGATGGTTCAAATCCTCATACGTATGAATCGAGTAATATTCGTTCGTTTAGGTGGTCAAATGACGCAAGTTATACCTATGGTAAACTTATTATTCGATTCCAAGGTTCTGGTTCATATGTGTATGATTTGCCTAAAAAAGTGTTTGATGAAATGGCAAAGCGGGCATTTTACCCAGATGATTTTCAGCTTTCAACAGGAGAATGGTATTCTAATAAATTCTTTAGCTATGCAAAGAAACTTTATGGTATAAAAGATACTTATTATATGAAAAAAATAGATATTTAATTACATTATTTCAATATATTTTGGCGGAACTTCTGATATTGTGTATACAGACCCATCATTAGGATTACTAATATCATAGTTATTTTTTAATAATTTATCTACATTAATAGATAATAGAACTACATCGTCTGAATGTCTTTTACCAACTTTTTTAGCCTCAGTAATAGAATCTGTTAAATGAACTTTTTGTCTACTTTGTGGATTTAAACCATGTTTCATAATCGAATTAATATTATTTTTAGCTGTTCCATGATATAATTTTGAAGGATAAGTAGTAGGATTATTTTTATTTATATTTACATCAATGGAATGACCATACACAGTTCTAATCCTATTATTATCTAATTCATATCTGCCTTTCGAATCTGTATTAACGATATGTGTAATATCAGATTTAGATATATTTTCATCTTTATTATTTTGTATGCAATTCACAACTTCATCAACATTAAACCATCCATTCGAATCATATTTCAAATTATAATCTTCAGGAAAGTGGCGAAGTAGTCCACATAAAAATTTTGAAATTTTAATTTTATTCATAGTTATAATATCTATGTACTAAAAGATAATATTTACGATTTAATCATAAATACATAATTATTTATTGTTCAAATATATACATACAATTATGGTCGATATTGATTTTAAATTAGAACAACAAATGAAAATGATGAATATTGAATACGAATATGATAAGAATATATTTAAAATACGAAATTTAAATATTAATGAAAGAAATGTTAAAAAATATGATGATTTATTAGAACTTATCTATAAATTTTGTGAACATAAAGATATAAATTGGATAGATGTTAATGCAATTAAATCACAAAAAAATATAGATGTAAAACAATTCTTGAAACAACACAATTTTTCTACATTAATTAATAAGTATAATTCTATTTGTATGAGAAAACAAATAAAATAATTAAAGATACATTTATATTTATTAAGTTAAAAAATAAAATATGCGAATTTCAAATTGTATAGAATGTAAAGAATATAAATATTTAGAGCGAAACGGGAAATGTAGAAGTTGTTTAAACACAAATAAAATATATATTGGAAAAAGTTCAGATAAAGTTTATCTAAATAAATCAAATATTCATAATAATATTAATATAATAGGATTAGTTGGAACCGGCAAAACAACGTTACAAAAACATATTATTAATGAACTTGTAAATTACAATTATAAATTATTTTATTTTGATATTTTTTCAGAAATAAAAGATAACGATTTCAAAAACAGTTCAAAAATAAATCTAGAAAAAAATACAATTAACTTATTTACGACGGAGAGAAATAAAAAAGATAAAAAATATATTGATGAAGTTAGTTTAATTTCACAATCTATAGTTGATGTTATTCAAGAATATTCAAAAAAAGTATTTAATCAAAAGATTAAACAAAATGTACTATCTACATTAAAAAATGTTATAAAAATTGTTATTGATTCAGATTATATGTATAAATTTGAACATGTATTAAAATGTTTAATGTCTAAATCCATTAGACACTCAACAATCAAAAAGAAGCATAAAAATTTACATGTAAGTAATATTAAAAAAATAAACAAAAAAGAACATTACTTCATGATAAACATTGTTCGAGAATTATCTACAAAACTAGATTATAAATTTGTAAATAATAATTCAAATATAAATACGAAAGAAATTGTTAAAAATTCTAGAAATATAATTTTTGATTTATCAAATACAGTGAATAATATTTCTTTAAAATCTATATTTATAATTAAAAAAATATATAACGAAATTCAATTACAAAATAAAAATAAATTTATTTTTGGAATAAGCGAATTAAATAAATTATATAATTCTTTAAATAAAGAATTTAAAAATGCAAGTACATATGATATTTGTTTTATAAATATAACACAAGAACCTCACGAAATACCAAATATAATAAATAAATCTAATATAACTATATGTTTTAAAACCAACATAAATCCAAAAACAAATAAAATTAATATATCATCAAATAAAATAAACCAATTAAAAAAATATGAATTTTTACTTAAAACACCAAATAAAACCATATACCCCATTAAATTATGAAAATATTTTATTCGTCAAATTTTTCTTCATATTTATCATAATTACTTAAAAAATTGTCCATATATTCAACTCTATCTAAAGATTCTAAAAACACAACTAATTGATGAAAGTCTCTTTTATGTGCTTCTGATTGAACGGCTGTTTTATTCATCATATTAAAATTACACTCATCTGAAAGTTGTATTTCTTTATATTGTTTAAATATTTTTTCTGTTACTTCCATAATTAATTAAACTATGTAAAGCTTATATATTTTACTAAAATAAAAACAAATATAACATTAGAAAGTATTAGTTTACATATGGTTTCACCAGATAAAACATATTCTGTAAAAGAAGAAAACTATGATGGTTCAAAAAATAGAATTTCAACAAAAACATCGGTAATAAATGCATTAGATACATATTCAGAACATATTATTGGATGTCGTGCAGATTCATATAATCCAAGTCAAAAATTAGGTCCACAAGGACAGATGAAAGCACAAGAATATCCAAAGATAAAAAGTATTACTCCTGAATACATAAAAAATGAGATTGAATCATGGTCTGGTAAAGTACTTTGTTATGCAAAACCAATTGATAAATCAAAAGGTACGCAAGAAATATTTGTAAATTTACTTTCAGGATACTCTACAACATATAAGTATCGATTTATTGTGAATGCTAATAAAATTGCGTGGGTATAATAATAAAATATACGATAAACATTTATGTTAAAATAGTAATTATAAACCATATCAAATGAATATGATGAAATTATTCCATTAGGTCAAACATTAGATTTGCGATATTTTGTTACAAATAACTCAGAAAATATCAACAATTATACTAATGACTTTTTATTGATTATACACCTAATGATTCAGAAATAAAATTTAGTGAACAATTTTTATGGAAACCAGAACATACAGGAGAATACAACATCAAAATAAATGAAAAAGAACTATCAATAAATATAGTTGATATACCTAATAAGACAGTAGAAAATTTTGAAAAAGATTTGAATAATAAATACAATTATTATGGTTCTGATTCAAATACCTTTAAACGTAGTCAAGATAAAGTACTGACGGGAGATTGGTCGTTAGTAAGCGAATCAAACGCAAATAGTGGAATAGAATCAAAATCATCTGAATCTAACATAAATCCACAACGAGGAGATGAATTATCTGTATTTGTGTATCCCACTTCTTCGAACCATAGAATTGAATTTTTCTTTTTTGGAGAAGAATCGGATATAATATATGAAAACGGTGATGGATACTCTATTGAATTTAGAATAAATAATAATGAAAATTTAATTAAAAAATATGATTCAGGTAGTAATACTACAATTGGTCAATCAGACTTTAACGATTGGGATTTAAATAAATGGCATGAAATGAGGATTACAACATATATAAATTCGTCTAATATTAAATTTAATTTGTACAAAGTAGATTTAACAGATATATGGAAAGAAAAACCAGAATTAGTTGATTCTGTTTCTGTTTCGGATTCAGATTATAATAGTGGAGAATTTGCATTCCATCATGATGATTCAGGAAGTTCGAATAAATTATTTTGGGATGGAGTTTGGATTCGTCGGCGTAACGTAAGTAATAATTAAATTAATGTATAAATATATTATATAATTAATAAAAAATTAATACATTTTTATAGATTTTATAAATTCGTCAGCTTTTTCTCCGTGAAATAATAAACCAAAGTAAATATTTCGTTCAATAGTAGTTTCTATAATTTCGTTGTTAATCATACACCATGAATGCTGTCTCCATAATCCATCTTCTGACAAACACCATCCTGTACCTATATGAGTTATTTCATCATTTTGTTGATATAATAATACACTATTTTGATGACATTTACTGGTCTGCCCCCCCTCTATTTTTGTTATTTTAGAAAAATCAATAATTTTTCCTTTATTTAATAACATTTTTAAATGTATTTCTCTCATTGGAACAACTTCTTTACCTCCAATTTTCAATAATTTTTTTCTTAACGGTAACAATTTTTCATGGTTTTCATTAATCCATCTATTCTTTAAATTTTTAGACCCGTTAAACGAAGGTTCAAAATTCATAATTATTAATTTAAAATATTATACTAATAGTTTTGTTATTAATTCGTTAAATTGATATAGCTTGAGTTTTAATATGAAATTATGATTGATGAAGATAAAAATATTATTGTAAAATCTAATCATAGTGTTCAATCGCTAGGTTCTGGATTTAATTCTATAGAAGAAATTGAAAATGAGATTGAAACACGCTTTGATATGAATCCGGGTGAATATACGTATGGTGTATTTGATGATATTGGTTCTATTATTGTTGAAAATAAATATCCTATAAAAAAAGAATATACGGAATTAGAAAATGAATTATTTGAAAACATTAAAAATAATGCAGAAAATAATAAAAAAATTATTGGATATTCAGAACATCGGTCTATTAGTCGATATTCTATTACAGCTTCAGTATATAGACAAAGAATAAGATATGATGATGGTGAAGTTGATTTTTCTCTTAAATTAGACAATAATTTATTTAATAAAGTTCCTGTATCTACATTAGATAAAGACATAGAATCACAAATAAGAAATATTTTTGATGAAACTGTTAAAGAAAATGGTATTTATTTGGGTTATTATAGTGGTTATGCACAAAGAGGTCATAGAGAACCGTATGTTCGTGTGTATGGAAAGTTAAAACGAGATTCGGATAAAGATAGAGAATTAAGAGAATTGTATTCGCTAAATTATATAAATGGAATTTATTGGTCTCTAGAAAATATTACTCCAATACCAATTTATCATAAAAAAGAAGATAATGAAAGAGATGTAGATGTAATTGCTGTAACAAAATATGTTGACACAGAAGATGATTCATATGATAATATATCAGAAGACATTTTAAATAAAGTTGAGAAATATAGTTCAGAAATAGAAAATAATTATAATTTGAAAATTACCGAAATTGGTAAAACAGCATATAATAAAGAATTTATGACAATATATATTGGTGTAAAGTTTGTAGAATGATTTATTTATAAATTGTAGATACTTTATTATTATAAAATAACATAAAAATAAACATAAGTATGCCCATCATAAAACCGATTAAATGAACTTCTGCGGATATAACAGTATAATTTTTATTTAATTCTCCCCAAATTATATTTGTAATATCGAATCCATATATATCTGATAAACCTAGAACCATGAATATATCTATAATTACTTGTCTAAACATAGATATAGTTATCAACACATATAATAATAATCCATAAAAATATGCATCGTATGTACTTGTTTTACGTAATGCATATAAACATAATAAAAATGCGGTAGAATGTAGAGAACTTGTAACAAAACTAAATCCTGCTCCATTAGGATAGTTTGTTAATATAATTGTACTTAGAGATATATAAATAATAAGTTGAATTGCATAAAATTTTGTTTTTTGAACAAATAAAATTATAATTGATAAAGTCATAAAAGAAATAATATTGTTATACAAGTGAGATGATGTATTATGAGATATTGTTCTATAAAAACTATTTTCAAATTTACTAATAGTTGAATATTCCATAAATAACCCATGATTATTTATTATAAAATCATATCCAATTAATCGCGTAGTATAAAACCATACTACTAAAAATATTGAAAATAATATTGGTATTATAAGTATTTTTAGGATGTATTTTAATTTATATTCTAGACGATTCATTTAGTATATTTTATTATTCAGAATATATAAGTTTACGGTATTAAAATAATATATTTTTAGTTATGTGAGTAAAATACTCCATTTACTGCGTTACGTGATTTTTAGTTTGTGTTTCTCGTAGATTCTCAATTCGATTTCAGAGACATATAGTTAATTAAATCTGTTTATAGAAAAAGGACTAATATTATATTCTATTTGTTTTTCTTCACACATATTACTTAATATTTTACCTATAATATTTGATAACTTAAAACCATGTCCAGATAGTCCTACGCCAACAAATACATTATCTTCTATCTCATCAATTATAAAATCATGGTCTGGCGTATTAGTTAATGGACAAGTTTTAATATGTTTAATTTTTTCTACTTGTGAATTTGTATAATTAGTATAAAAATTAATTAAATTTTTCGTTTCTTCACTAGATGCATTATTATTATTATACTCTTTCATACGCGAAATAATTTTTTTATTTGTTGTCTCACCTATTTTTGTTCCATTATTTTTATAAGATGGTAATCCATAATATTTTTTAGTCCCTGTATCTAATATCCAGACAGGAAAATTATCAGTATTAAATAAATTTTCATTTTTCATTTTGAATTTTCCATATACATGTTTTTCTATTGATAAAATATTTTTTAATTTACTATTATTTTTTGCCCATGGACCTGAAGATATAACAATTTTATCAGTATAATATTTATTTTTATTTGTTGTTACAATTATTTTATTTTTATATTTTCTCCATGATAAAACACGTTCATGCGTATTAATGTTAATTCCATTTTTAATAGATTGTTTTAATTGTGTTTTCATACACTCTTTATTATTTATCAAACCCCCTTGTTTTTGAAATAATGTTTTATAATTATCTGGTAAATTCCATGCAGGATATACATTTGATATATCATCATAAATTTTATAATCTAAGTTAAATTTTTCACACGACTCTTTTGAATACTTAAATTTTTGCGCGTTTTTAGGACCCATAACTAAAGAACCCGTATTATAAAATAATTTTTCAGAACTATACTCTTCTAATTTTTTCCAATTGTTTATTGCATCATATAACATCGGTATATATTTTTCACCCTCATGATATGCTAAACGAAATATTCGACTTGAACCATGAGAAGAACCATGATTGTTAAGAACGTTATATTGTTCCAACCCTAATACATCCATATCTGTTTTTGATAAATAATAACAAGTTGATAATCCAACACACCCCATTCCAATTATAATAACATTATACATATATAATATTATTAATTAAATAATATAAATTTTATTATAAATGAAAACATTTATCTTTATATAACACAATACAATTTTATGACTAATTTCACTAAAAAATCCCCCTGTTCCTGTAAATAAAAATGGCGTAGAATGTAAATATCCAAGCAGATACAATAAAGAAAAAGATGAAATTGAATATACATTAGCAGGACCTATGATAGAAGTATCAAATGTTTCTTTTAAAGTTTCAGAATATCCTGATAATGCTTTAATTTACTTATATCGTTTTATTAAAAAGACAAATAACAAAATTATTAAAGATGGTGGTGAACCAAAAAATACAGAATTAATTAGTAGATTAATTAACGAGTTTAATAATAGAAATATTAATGTTCCGAACGCAGATTTAGATGCGAAAGTTATAATGAACAAATCTCAAGCCATGCGCATATCTAAAGATAAAGTTCCATCAATCATTAAAATAGGTCAACCTGCAGAAAAATATGAATTTGGAACTTTGGCAGAAGATATGGTTTGGGAAGTATTAACAACAAATGAGGAAGCAGAATATATTAATAATAATTTTGATAACATTACTATTAAAAAATTATAATAACATTTTTTGCGTTGATAAATCAATAAGTATAATGATTAAAATATTTATTATAAATAGCATCCAAATTGCTATATAGAATACAACAATATCTTTTTCAAACATTATATTTTTAATATTATTTTTTGATATATTTTTAATTTTAATATTTTTAAAAATAAAAATATTTGATTTGATAAATAATAAAGAAGAACTCAATAATAGATAAAAACCCCAACCAAAATAAATAAGACTATGAGATATACTGTTATATAATATGAGTAGTATTATAAAAGAAAAACTTAAACTATTTATAACATATAAATATGATTTGTTATAAGATATTGAATATATAATAAATATAATATTTATGATGAGAAATAATAATATACTGAATTCAATTAATGATTCCAACCATCCACTTATACTCGATGCATAAATACGAAAAATATTAGCTTCTGTATATTGCTCTACTAAATAAATACTACCACCACTAAAATTTGTGTTTTGAACAATTTTAAACGGTAAAGATATTAAAAATACAAATAAGCTTAATATTCCTATAATTTGCCAATTATTTAAATTCATAAATTATATTTAATTTGATATGTTATATTATTTACTTTAATTATATTACAAATCCAGAATTTTATATATATAAGGAATACTATCTATAATTAATGAAAAAACAGAATTATAAACAAAAGTGTTACGATAAATATGGTAAAGACTGTTTTTCTGTAATGATAAAAAATCAAATATTATTTATTTTATAGATGGAAATAGGTCTAATACCTCAATAAATAATATTCGCCCTAGTTGTTCAGAATGTTACGCTAAAATTCATGATTCTTCTGAAGATTATGTTAAATGGACATTAAAACTAAATAATCCACCAATGTCTTCTATACAGTCTAATGAGCTATTATCTGCATTAGATAAAACAAAATATAATGGTTCTACATTGTCAGAATTAAGTGCGTATCTGGATGTATCAAAAGATGTATTAAAATATGATTTACAATTGCATGAAAATATTATTTCTCAAGACGTATCAGAGGCAAATAAAGTTTGGTACCATAAAAATAATAAAAATAATAAAAATGAAATTATTTTATTTCCTGATAGACGAGAAATAGCAATATCTAACGCAAATCAAAATATTATGGAAGCTATTGGAAGAATAGCTCACATGGTAGATATAAGTGAAGATGGTTCGTTATATAGAATAGATGAAGAAGATGTATGGAATGCATCTCATGACACATTTAAGCAATATATAGATGATTTAAATAAAGTTGTCGGTAATATTACGCCAAGATTAAAAGAACGGTTAAAATCAGATTGGAATAAAGCTACGCAATTTTCATTAATTACATCAAAAGAAGGTTACACAATTTTTAAATCAAAAGATGAAGACGTATTTGAAAATATAGCAAAAAGAAAATTAGATTTTAATAAACATTATACGCAATTTATAGATAATAAAAGTTTACGCGTCACAAAAAATAAAGAAGCGAGCGTAAAACAAGAATTATATACGGCTGGTTACCCCGTTCAAGATTGCCGTGATTTAGAAAGCGGAAAAGATATTAATATAAATCTATCTGATGAAGTTAAATTGCGAGATTATCAGCAAGAATGGGTAGAAAAATTCCAAGAACGTGGATGTGGTACATTTGTGGGTCCACCGGGTGCCGGTAAAACAATTGCCGCAATTGGTGTAATTACATCTTTAGGTGGTGAAACATTAATTATAGTCCCAAAACGTGAATTAGCTCAACAAGGGATAAAAGTTATAATATCTAATTGAGAATATTTTCTTGAATAAATCTTTTTGTTTTATTAGAATAATTTTTAATAGTAATTGTAGCTACGCCATGACCATTATTATATAAAGTTATTATTTCTTCTTTAGAATTACTTATTACACCATAATCAAATGAAATTGTTGTGTTATCATTTTTAATAATTTGCCACTGATTTTCACTTTCATCTGTTAAGTTCAAAATAACATCTCCATTATCAAGTTTATGTTTCATATTTAAATATAATATTCTCGTTAAATAAGTTTTTTGATTTAATATAATAAAATATATAACCTTTTTCTTTTTATTAGTTTATATGACAGACGATTCTAAAGAACTTTCTGGTCTTGCTACAGTTTTATTTACAAATTTTGAAAATGTTGCAAATATAAGATACACAAACGAAGATGCTATCAAAGTTATTCCAAAAGAGGAATTTGATAAAGATTTTGTGATACAAGAAATTAAAAGAAGGGTAAACGAATTAGAAGAAGATTCTTCATATGATTATATAACAGAAATAAAATCCGATATCTTACACGTATATATAAAAACGTAATATAATACAATGAGTGAAATTTACTTTTATTTTAATTAATATCAAAAATATATAGTATATACATTTAAATATTTATTCATGAAAATAATAGCAAGGTCAAACGATAATTTATCATTTGAAAAAAGAGGTGTACAAGAAGTAGAAGTTGCATCAGATGCTTATTTATCTGTTACATTTTATAAAAAATGTTCACAAGAATTTGTTGATGCAGCAGATGAAACATATAATAATGATAGAGAACTAATTTTTAGAGGTAGTTATGACGTTACAATACAAGAAAAATAATTTAGTTAAGATTTTTTGTTAATGAATTGTATTCTTCCCATAATTCCTGTGGTGATTCTTTATCAATAGCTATAGACATTTCTGTTAAAATATTTAATTTTACTTCTGTATAATCTAAATTTTGACTGTTTATAGTAGATTCTTTTATATCTTCTAATGAATATTCTGTAAGTTCTTGTACACCTCTAATTAACCATTCAATTTCAGGTTTTGTAAACATTATTTGACCACCAAAACCACCAACATTATTTAATTTAGATTTTAATGTATTTATTTTAACATCTGGCAAGTATTGTTCATGATGTTTTTTATAATCATCATATATGTTTTCATTTTTAAAATTATTATAATTTAAATGTGAAATACATATTAATAACATTTCTTTTTCTAATTTATTTATACTAAAAATATATGGTTCAAAACTTTTAATAGTCGGTTCATAATCAACAATTTTTGAATAATTTTCGTTCATATCTGTATATGCGATTCAATACTGTTAAAATTTTCTATTTAATTCACAAATATCCTAGCAAGTTTAGATTGTGAATTGTTGCATATCCAAAAACAATTGCACCCATAAGGTACAATGTAGCTAGATAGTACATAGTCATTTTTTTCTCAAAGAAATAAAATGGCAATGCAAGTGCCATCATTCCGAATAGAGCAATAAATTTAGATAGAATTAGGCCAACTAAACCATAATCCTTCCACAACATATCAACAAATTCTGTTTGTTCAGCAAAACCAGATGTTAATCCGATATATGTTGTGATTACATCTCCTGCAGATGCAATAATGAATAGTGTGAACATCAGCAACAATGTTTTGAATGGCATATCGAACTTGAAATTCACGTTCATATACAACAATACTATAGATAGTATATTAAGTTTTATGATTTCTATTTTGTATTTACAATACGAATAATTTATAATCTCACAAGTGTATTTATATTTAATGAGTATAAATATTTCAGAATTAAATGGTTATATATTATGTTATAATTCAAAAAATAGATTTAAAGTACATTTTAATAAAGATAATAATATAGCTAATTTATACTATTTAAATAAAGATATTATGTGGGAAAAGTTAGATTCTTTTGAATATACAAATATGTCTGACAATGAAATAATAAATAAATCAAAAGAATTAATAAATATTTGGAAAGGTGAACCTGTTAATAATATTCACCATATTACAAAATTAGATTGATACATAAATTTTATATATTTTTAAGTCATTTAATACTGTATGGGATTATATGATACCGTAAAGCTTGAAGATGATATAGAACTTCCAAATTTTGATAGAAATCCTCAAGATGTTGAATGGCAGTCTAAAACTATAGGTAGACCAGCAATGATAATTTATAAGTTAACAAATGATGGAAAATTACTAGAACGAAAAACTTCAACTAGAAAAATGACGGAAGAAGAAATGTTAGAACATTCTAATGAAAAAGGATACGATTCATGGGAAGAATGGGAAGAAGCAGATACATTTGGACCGTTGGAATCTTGGAAATATGTTACTGATGAAGAATGGTGGGAAAATACTCACAGGCATGGTTCATTTGAAATTCATGGTATTACAGACCGAAAATCAGATGATAGTACATATTGGTCTTATGAAGTTAGATTCACAAAAGGAAAACTTGATGAAATTTTATTGTTAAATAAATCATAAATTACGTACCGATAAACATATAGTACAGAATATCATACTATCAAATATGGCTATTCAACAAGAACCTGATGCAGAAATTCATCTTGGTTATCTAACAGATGAAAAATTAAATACGCAAGAAAAAATTAAATCTATGTGTAATAATATGTACGATTTAGAAACAATTACACTAAGTGATAATATCAAACATTATTTAAAATTAGGTCATTCAAAAGAAGTTTGGTTATTAAAATATGGAAAAAATGCAGAAGTTGGAATACGGACAGATAAAGATAATTTAAGATATGATTATTAATTAATATTATTTTTAAATAATAAATGCATAAATAAAATATTTTATTTATGACTAGTAAAAGATAACACTCCGAACCTTAATATTTAAATAATTTACAAATTAAATTAATTTATATTATTATAAAAATATTTTTAAATAAATATTACTTACAATTAAAGTATTAAAATATAGTAATATTACATATATAATTTTTATTTATACTATTTAATTATTCACTTTGAATTTTTTGAAGGTCATCCGTAGTGATAGATTCTCCAGATTGGAATTTTTCGTAAAGACTATCACTTGCTTTTTTATTCATTTCTTCTTTTTCTACCGATTTTTCTCCCGATTCATTTTCATCTGGCATTTTATCAATGCGATTCTGAACTTTAATTACACGTTCATGATGTGTATCTGCTTCTTCTTGTGCTTCAACAAAGTTTTCATGTGCATTATCTGCTTCTTTTCTAAGCTCATCTGCATCTCTGAAAAGTGAAACCATCTTTTTATGATTTTCTTGAGCTTTTTCAGCAAATTCAATCATACTTTCATGATGTTCTGTTGCTTCTGCTTGAACATCAATAAGTTCTTCTTTCATTTCATCCAACTTTTGAGACTTTTCATAAAGCTCTTTCTTTTCAGATAATTTTTCACGTTTAGATTCAATTTTTTCAACAAGTTCGCGTTCTTCATCTGTATCTAGAACTTTTGTTTGTTGTTCCATAGTTAAACTTTCAATATCTTCTTTCAAAGACGTTAACTCTTGTTCACTTACGTCTTTATCATTAAGTTTACTAACCGTCTTTTTAAGCTTGTTTGCTTTATCATTAAGTTCATTACGCTGAGACTTATGATGTTGAACCTTTTCATTAAAAGAATCGCGGGCTTCTTTAGCTTCTTTGGCTTCTTGTGTAATTTGTTTTACTTCACTATTCAACTCATTACGATTGGATGCCCATTTAGATGCAAGCTGATTCAATTCTGTCCGTCTATCACGGAGTTTTTGAACTATATTAATTAGTTTTCCTTTACTTGACTGTTCTAAATCAACATTCTCAATCGATACATTTTCGTCTTCGTTTATAATTTTACTATTCATAGTTATCAGTTCTATAACTTACTACAATAGCGATTTTTACATCACTATTTTGGTTCAGTCTGTATAATACATATAGGCATATATACTTAAGTTTTTTGTTTTGAATTGCGTTTGAAAAAGATTAACAATCCGTTAATGAATTATATTGTTTAAGAGCTTTCATACCTTTTGGCGTAATTTTATACATTTCAATTATCTTATTATGTAACTGTCGTTCGACAAAACCTTCACTAATAACGGTATCTAAATTTGGATACAAACGCCCCGAATGTATTTTATCTGTATCATACATTTCAGCAAGATTTTTACTAAGTTCATTTGCTGATACAATTCTATTCATATTGCCGAGAACAATTACAATATCTCTTTGAAATGAGGCAAGTTCCGAAAATGGATTTTTGTTCATATATAATTTTGTTTATAGCGCGTTATATAATTAATGAAGTATCCAAAACAAAATATTTATGTGTATATAAATTAATAGTAGATTATGAATTTACATGATTCTGTTTTAGAATTACGAAAAAAATACTGTGAAGAATGTATACAAAGATATACATCTGAAGAAATAGATAATGGTGCTAAATGTCCTATTTGCAAAAAATGTGAAAAGCTTGGAAAAACGGTCGCAAACTTACAAGATTAAATTATGTATTCAAAAAATGACTCTGTGATAATTACATCTGAAGATGAAATGTTGTTGAAAGGTAAAGTAGTATCAAAGTCAAATAGTAACTATATAATTCATCCCATAACGAATAACAAATATATTGCCGTAAATTATAATATTAAGAAAAATGAAGCAAAATTCATAACGGAAGGTAAAAAAGAAGTTGTAAAATACAATTTAACTGTACCAAAAGTAAAAAATAATAAAAAACAAAAAAATTCAGATGTGTTTGTTGAAGAAATATTGATTGATAAAAATATTGCAATCGTTAATTATAAAGGTAAAACAATAAAAATGAATATTGATTCATGTAACGAATTTGTTGATTTTTAATATACACTTTATTAAATAAAATCATAACATATATTAGTATACAGTCTAATCTGGAAGTACAATGATTGATAAAAATAATAATCAGCAAGCATATGACCGTGGAGTAAGTGTATTTTCTCCTGAAGGTCGATTGTATCAAGTTGAGTATGCACGCGAAGCTGTAAAAAGAGGGTATCCCGGCGTAGGTATTCGAACTAATGAAAGTGTTGTATTTGCTGCAAAATCAAATCCAGCATCTAGTCTTGTCGTTAAAGATAGTATTGAAAAAGTTCATAAAATTGAAGATTATATTGGTGCTGTTTCTGCTGGATATACTCCTGATGGTCGGCGTCTTGTAGACCAAGTTAGACTTGGAACCCAACAAGAACAACTTCGATATGGAAGTTATGCTAGCGTTCATACAGTTGCTAAACAAGTCGCTGACCATTTACAAGAATCTACGCAAGTAGGCGGGCGTCGTCCATATGGTGCTAGTCTCATCATTGCTGGTGTAGATGAAACGGGGCCTCGTCTATTTGAAGTTGAACCGGGTGGAACTCCTACAGAGTGGCGTGCTGTAGCTGAAGGTCGAAATAGAGGTTCGATTATTGATTATTTCGAAGAAGAATATGTTGAAGACATTTCGCATACAGAAGCAATTGAATTAGCTGTTAATTCACTTGATGAATATTCTGAAAAAGGCGTTACAAAAGAATCTATTGATGTTGCTGTTATTACAGAAGATGAACCATTTTATCAAATGACGGAAGAAGAAATTGAAGAATACTGTACGGAGGAATAAATATGAGAGATATGAATTCAAACCCCTATGAACCAGAAGTCGTACCGAATGATACAAATGCATATCAAAATGATTCAGATGTTGTTACAAAAACCGGAACTACAACAATTGGAATCGCGGCTGAAGATGGAGTTGTAATTGCTACGGATAGGCGAGCAAGTTTAGGTGGCAGATTTGTGTCTAATAAAAATATCGTAAAGGTTGAACAAATTCAACCTCGTACAGCTATGACATTAGTTGGTAGTGTTGGTGGAGCACAAGACTTTATTAAACAACTTCGTGCAGAAGCATCTTTGTATGAAGCTAGAAGACATAAAGATATGCGCGTAGAAGAAATTGCTACGCTAGCAAGCAACTTTGCACGCAGAGGTCCATTCTCTGCCATCAATCCAATTATCGGAGGTATTGATGATAAAGGTACGCATGTATTCACTATTGACCCTGCTGGAGGCTGTATTAAAGATAATTATGCCGTTACTGGTAGTGGTATGCAGATTGCTCACGGTAAACTTGAAGATGAATATGAAGAAGATATTACTCTTGAAAGAGCTACGGCAATTTCTAGTAGAGCTATTAAAGCAGCCGCTGAACGAGATACGGGAAGTGGTAATGGTCTTGCACTATGTACCATTACAGAAGATGAATTAAATATTCAAAAATATCCTGACTATGAAATCGTAAATGAATTGTAAATCATAATATTTATCTTTAACGGCGTTAATGATATTGTATGGATTTTTTAGATAAACAAACTCGTAAATTAATGCCAGATAATTATAATGAATTAAGTTATAACGAGAAATCTGATATCCATAAATTAATATTTAAATGGGATAAATATGTTAATGAATTAGATATTAAGAATCCAAATAATGCTGAATATTATAATCCAGCATTAAAAGCTTTTAATAATATTACATGGGAAGTAGATGGATGGAATGGTAGTGAATATGTCCAATCAGATTTAATCAGATATTATCCAGAATATATCCCTTCAGATAAAGTTATCAAATGTTTAATCTCACAAGAAAATATTTTAGAAATTGGGGCTGGTAATGGGTACTGGTCACATGTTATTAATGAAAATGGTGGAAATTGTATATCTACAGATATTAAAACTCCAGAACTAGATGAATCTGATTCTTGCCCCATAACTAAATTAAGAGATTCATATACAGAAACTATTTGGGATAAACCTTTAGAATCAAATCACAATATTATTCAAGAATATCCGAATCATGATATTTTATTTTGTCATCCAGAAGGTTTGCCATGGACAGAAGAAGTATTAGATATTATGAAACCAACGCAAAAACTTATTCTTGTAGCAGGTTGGTATCCGAGTCCAAATGCAACACCATTTTTCTTCAAAAAGTTAATTGATGAATGGAAATTAGAAAAACAGCTTCCAATATACCGCGTACATTCCGCCCATGCTCAATTATATATATTCAATAAAAAATAAGTATGTAAATTAATTCGAAAAATAGTTATTTAAATTTGTTTTTAATTTTATAATATCAATTATTTTAACTTACAACGTTGTTAGTGAGATTTACCGTAGATTTGTTCTCTTTAGACGTTTTTAGACGTTTGTTAGAAATATACCTACAGCTATCGAACCTTTATTATACAAGTATAGTTATACTAGTATACAAGTAAACTTGTATAACTCAGGTAATTTGGCTTGTTTTCGACCGTCACTAACAAATCCCCACTAACAACGCTGTTAGTGAAAATCGATATTTGGTAATAGTAATAGATACATTAAAAACTTATGGATTTGATTAGTTTGAAATTTACTATATTTTTTTGATATTATTTAATAAAATAATAAATTTATACGAATATATGGATTTTGTGTATGTTTTAACGCTTTAAAACTTTAAGAAAATAAAATTTAATCGTAAAATTTAAATATGAACCTACAGTAGAGAGAAATGCAATGTCTAAAATTGCGTCGGCAAAAGTAAAAGATGAATTGGTTCCCGAAATAATATCTAATGATAGCATCATAGTGAATTCTTCAGAAAAATTGACGAAACAAATTATCACTGGTTTGTTTAGTTCTGAAGAAAAAATGCACACTAAACTAATTGTTACGGAAGATGTAATGCGTTCATTAAGAAAAGATTTTCTTACGGCATCAAAAGCAGCAGAAATTGTTGAAGAAAGCAAATTAGATTTGATGGTAATGACGGACGAAGATATATCTGGTTGTGTTATAAAATCTGGAGAAAGTTTGAGATGCGTGGTAGATGTAAAAGAATCATTTATCATTTCGAACGCTCAAGAATCTAATGATATTGAAAACGCAATAGATTCAATTTCAACAGAATCTTACAACATTAGAACACCACCACTTCAACAAATTTATGATTCTATGCGTGATGAATTAGGTGAAGATGTTGCAGAAGATTACAAATCTGTCGTAAGTGGCGTAGAACAATTTGGTTCTGGTTTAGGAGAAATGAATGAGGTTGCAGCGGCTATTCTTGTAGCTGCACAACACGAAGTATTATTATATGATGTGAGTAAATGGGGAGAAGATTGTGGTCTTGCAAGCAAAGCAACATTTTCACGAACAAAAACTACACTTGAAGAAAAAGGATATATTGTGACTGAAAAAGTACCTATAGAGGTAGGAAGACCAAGATTAAAACTTCAACTTGCACCCAACGTATTTGAAGAAGAATATGATGGTCAAGTTATATCAGTCGTTCAAGGAAATCTAGCTTAGAATAATTTAAATTAAAAAAATTTTTATTACTTAGTAATAATTGTTTTTAATCATAATTGACTGGGTATAAACTTAAAGCCTTATATACATATAGTTATTTACATGTCTAAAAATTATTATTTAATACAGGGCAATAATTGGGGGAATAAAATTCATATCATATTTCCTATGCAATTAAATTCAAAATGGAATGAAGAAAATGAATTAAATTTATCTAAAAAACATAATTACTCTGGTTGGTGTAAAACAGATGTAAGAAATGGAACTGTTAAAAAACCACATGATATTAAAGATAGTGATATACCTAATTTATGTCAAGATTGTATTAATTATGCTAAAAAATCTTCTTTGCCAACTCCAGAATTTCTTAAATCTTTGAAATTAAATACAGCATAGAAATAAGTTAAATTAATAACCATATAAAATCTATCTTTATGTATGACAAAACAGAAAGAACGAATAAACGAAATGATGAATTATTTTCAGCAATATGTTTCATTTATTAGAAAACATAATTATATTAAACAAGCAGTTAGAAATGGAAGGCCAGAAGATGTTAAAAATAAAGGATTTAATAATTTACCAGTATATGTTCAAAAAGTATCTATAACAGTATTACCAAAAGCACCTCAAGATAGCAAAGTTTTAAGAGAGATATTAATTAAAGATGTTGGTTCACATATGATTGAATTTAAAAATAGTTCTACGCAGATAGATATTAAATTAAAAAACACATTCGAAAATGGACTAAGAGAATATGAATTAAAAATATATTATACTCCTGAAACCCCCGTTTATGATTTTCAGAACTAATCCCATGCGGTCGTATCTGGTTTATTAAGAATAATATCTAATTGCGTATCTAAATCTTTTAATCGAAGTTGAGATGCTTTATCAAATATTGAATTATATAATAAGAATAATGAATCTATATTAAATACATTTTTCACTTCTTCTTCCGTGACATCATTATCTAATTTTTTAAACCCAATTATCTTACCATACCAAGCAAATGGCGTTGTGTTGATGTGTTTATCAATGTCCATAATACTATTTTCTATTGGAATGACAGAATCATAAATCTTTAATTGGAGTGCAATTTTAACAGGCAATTTATCTGACTCATAATAAATTATATCTCCTTTGAATCCAATATCTTGAGGATAATCAAACGCATCTTGAGGTGCAGAAATATTAACATATGAATTAATATTATATTTTAACCCTATATCCCAGAATATCTTATCTATATTTTTATTACATCTAGATTCAAAGTATGTCATCATTTCATTACGATTAATATCTTTTATTGGATACTCATACGATAATAGTTCAACTAAATCAGATTCTATTCTTCTAAGTTGTAAACTTGTTAATTTATATGGTATTTTTGAACGAACATAATTAAATGCATTCCTTCGAGAATATAATTCTTCTCGGTTCAAATATAAATATTCTTTAATATAATCCCAAAAATGAATTGCCGGTCTTCCATGCCAATAAACCCATAATACAAGAACACCTGTATCGATTAATTCTGGGCATGATTTTGGTATGAACTCACTTGGAGAATTATTATGCAATAAATTAAAAATCATTTTATTAAATTCTTCTAACAATTCTGTATTTTTAAAATAAAACGAATTATTTTCTGGATAATAATATATATGTGTATTATTTTGTAGTGCATCTCTTAGTACGTACATTTGTTCTATATTTTCATATATGTTTATATTTTCTAATTCTTCTTTTGTAAATTTTTCTAGACTAAAATTATATAAAGATTCATCATTAAATATATATAGAACATCTTCTGGATTTAAATGTGGGTGTGGACATCCAATATAAAAATCATCACTTACAGTATATTCTTGTGTATTACAGTTAAATGAATCAAATTTATTTTCAAGTGAATTAATAATATTTATATTAGCAGTTTTAGCCCAACTTTCAGTCGGTATATAGGGATGCGTAATGCTAATTTTATCTGAATAAATTTTAACATCAATTGTATTGAGTACTATATCGTCAGGATTAGAAAAATTTTCTTCATCAATAAAATATGCAAAACCAGAATCTGTAATAACAAATTTATAATGAATATATGGAGTACTATGAGAATCGAAACGTTTAATACCATCTAATTCTTCAAATCCAGAACCATCATATTCATAAGATATTGTATAATTTATTTTTTGAACAAGTCTCTTCATATACTAATAAATAATTTACAGCTATTTAATATTTATCGTATAAACAAGTTTTTATATTTCAGATACGTATATTCATAAGCGAACTAAATGAATTATAAAAATATAGTTAAAAAATTACCTTTAGAATATAGATATTTAGGATTTATCATGAGTTTACCGTTACTAGATGGTGTATTTATAAGTATTATACTTAGTGGTGGACTTACTACTTATATGGATTCTATATTAATTGGGCTTTTTGTCATTGGTGGTGGAGCAAGTATTGGAGTAATACTTAGTGAATTTGATAATGATATAACTATTGAAATTAAAAGAACAATTATCATTGGTATTTTTATAAGCATCTTAGCAATTTTACAAGCATCAACAGCGCAAATTATTGAACCATTTTTAAATATGGATAGATTTACTTATGGAGCAATGATTGCATTAATTGCATTAGCTTATAAAATAAGTCCAATAAACAAAACTATATGGTTTATTGAACCCGGAATTATTATATTACTAACACTCATTTTAAGCGTTAATATTCAACCAACAGAATATAATTTTGTTATTGATTATTATACGGCATGGTATGCATTTATAGCTTGTATTATTGCAACAACTATATCTATACTGACAATTTATTATAAAAATCAATTAAATAAATTAATTGATAAAAAAACCATTAAATATGTTACATCCGTTGGTTTGATTACTATTACATTAAATATTGGAAATTTAATTCCTGATTATATTCCAATGTTAATATTTATTGTTGGTTTTATACTGAGTATATATATTAATAATTAATTGGAGTGTAGAAAACTTTTATAATTATCAAATATAATATATTTATATGACAGATAATTCTGGTGTATATTTAGAAACAAGTGATGTTACAGGTGAAACATATGTTATAACTGAAAATGAAGATAAACCATTTTCAATTCATCGATTACTTGCTGTTGCAGAATATGGTATTGAAGCTGTTGAAAAAAATGAAGTATATCATTTAAATACAATTTCATGGGATAATCGTCCAAGTAACATAAATATTGTTGAAGATGCAAGTTTAAATGAATTTGTACGGAGAGGATATTGGAAAATGGTAAATGGAGAACCACAACTTCATCAATACGAAGGTACAATAAACGAATTGGCTAAAGAACAAAATTTGCGAAATAAATAAAGCATAGCATAATAAATAATAATTTATGACTAATAGGCAAATACCAACTTTAGACAATATAATACAAGAAAATGAAAATGTTTTAAACGTAGAAAATACATATAATAAATATAATAAATTAAATATACCAAATGTTATTCATAATTATTACTCTGAATACTCAAATATAGATATAAAAGAATATTTATTTTACGATGAAAATAATAAACATAAAGTTAAATCTATATTGGGTGTAGATAATAATAATAAATTAAATAGTGAAAATATTAAAGTTAATGATGATTATTTCATGGAGTATTCAGAAGATATTTTAGATTATTTAGATATAAATTACATTAATATGACAAACGGAGAAATTGCTGAAATAACATATATAGACAATAAGATAAATGTAGGGTCAACAAATTACTTCTCATCCATAAGTTTTTCAAAAATATTATTAAATGAATTAATATATGCTAAAGAAAATAATAAATTAACGGAAAATAATTTTCCCATACGAAATAAATTATTAAAAACGAAAAATAATTTTAAAAACTCACAAAGACCTATAAGTGCATCCGCTGGCGGCGTAATTATTGCAAATACAAATGATGGTTGGAAATTACTTCTAGGAAAACGTTCAAATAAAACAAACATAAATAAGAATAGATTATCTATTTTCCCAAATGGAAAAGTAGATTATAAAGATTGTATTAAAAATGGATTTATTACAACAGTTAAAAGAGAATTTAAAGAAGAATTATTTAATAATTCTCCAAAAGGAGAAATGTTTTTTGATGATTATGTTACGGCAAAACCATTATTAACTGGTTGGAATTTAAGGGATGGAGATTTAAGCGTATCTTATATATTAATAATTAATTCAAACATGGGATACGATTTATTTAAAAATACGGTAGAAAGTAATTATGAAATTGATAATATAGTAGAAATACCGATAGATAATTTAGCCGAAATTCAAAAGAAAATTACATTTGAAAATATGAGTCCTACACCTGTTGCTTTTGTATGCGAAGCATTAAAATATATTGATAGCAACATTAAATATCCAGATTTACCTTACAATATTGAATCTATTTAAAAATATACGATAAAATATTTATTAAATGAATACATATATATACTAAATGAATAGACGGAAATTTTTAACTTATAATTCTATATTTCTTCATGGAATACCCTCATATATAAAAAATAAACATTTTGAATATAAAAACAATATATCAAATAAACATTCTGTATGGGATATTAATTATAGTTATAATCTATTTAAATTAAAAAATATTGATATAAATAAAAACTTAGAACTACAAATTCACACAATAAATGTAGGTCAAGCAAATTCAACATTAATTAGTACACCAAATAATAAAAAAATATTAATTGATGTTGGTCATTATTATCATAAAGGAAATTATATAATAGATTATCTTGATAGCTATAATATAGATACATTAGATTATCTTATTTTAACACATCCTCATTGGGACCATATTGGCGGTTTTGAACAGATAATTAATAACTATAATATTAATAAAATAATTTATAATGGTCAAAAACATAATACAAATACATATAATAAATTTAAAAATGAAGTAAACAAATATGATAAAGATGTTAATATTGTTAAAGAAAATACTATACTAAATATAGATTCAAAGTTAAACATAAAAATTATCAATCCAATAAAAAATTTTGATAAAAATAAAAAACAACACACAAAAATAAATAATAATAGTTTAGTAATTCATATTACTTATAATAATAGTAGTATTCTATTACCTTCAGATATTGAAAAAGAAACAGAAAAAAGATTAGTAGAAACATATGGTTCAAATTTAAAATCTGATATATATAAAGTAGCACACCATGGAGATAAAAATTCTACAACAACAGAATTTCTTGATAAAATAAATCCAGATATATCAATTATATCAGCATCTTATCATAATGAATTCAATTATCCTCACAATGAAACATTGAATAGATTGTATAATCAAAATATTGATACGTATTGGACAGGAACACACGGTTCTATTGTTGCAACGACAAAAGGAGAAAAATGGAATATATATTCGCAATCAAATAAAAATACAAATAATATTAAAAAAGAAACGCAGATTAATTATCCACCTTCCTCTGGATTAATATTATAATTTTCCATGAATTCTATCATTTCTTTATCAGGAATAAACACATCTTTACTTAATTCTACTAAATCTTCATCTGAATCGTTATATGCAGCTATTGCATCTGCTAACATAAGTAATGCAGATAAACGTGTTTTTCCTTGCGTTGTTACGCCTATTTCTTCATGATGTATTAACCACCAATCATCTTCTCTGACAATTTTAATTGTTTCCTCTGGTTCATCAAATGTTGTCATAATATATTTTTGTTGTTGTATACATATAAATTTATATGTTGTAAAACGTACTATTATACAATATGAATTTTGATGAATTAATGAATATTAATTGGACCTTCCCAAATGCTAATACACAATATTCAACACATGGATTTCATAAATATCCAGCTAGAATGCCACCACAAATACCAAGTGAATTAATAAATTATTTTAAAAATAAAGAAACAATAAATAATAAAAGTTTAATATATGACCCTTTTGCAGGAAGTGGAACAACACTCGTAGAAGGTAGATTACACAATGTTAATGTTATTGGAAATGATATTAATCCATTTGCATGTTTATTATCTAAAGCAAAAGCAACGCGAACAAACCCAAACAACATAAATAATATATGGAATGAAAAATCAAAAGAACTAAAAAATAATATTGATTCTGTAGATATTATTAAAGAAAAAAATATAAAAAATATAAGAAATGGTTGGTTTCCACAACCACAACTATCTCAACTAATATTTATTCGAAATTGGATTGATAATTTAAACGAACCTGAAAATATTCGTCGTATATTTAGAATCGCTTTGGCAGAAACAACGAGAAAAACCAGTTATCAAAGAAATGGGGAATTTAAAAGATATAGGATTTCAAAAGAAGACAGGGAAATACATAATCCAAATGTGTGGGAAATATTTTCTGAATCAATAAAACATAAAATTTTGAAATTAGAATCTTTTTATGAAAATACAACAAACAATGAAAAAACAATTATATTAAGTAAAGATTCTAGGAATATAAATTTTATTGATAATTCCTCAATCGATTTAATTATTACATCTCCACCATATGGTGACCATCAAACAACCGTTGCCTATGGCCAATTTTCTCAAGACCCCGGAATAATTGCTAATAATTATGACTATGATGAAATGAAGAAAGTAGATAAAAATGGATTAGGTGGAATAAACAAATACGAAAATCTTAATGAACTAAATTCTGAAGCATTATTAGAAACGATTCATAAATTAAAAGAAAAAGATGGTAGAAATATTGATGCGATTAATTTCTTTAGAGATTATTATGAAGTTCTTACGGAATGTTATACTGTCCTTAAAGAAAATAAATTCATGATATTAGTCGTAGCGAATCGAACCATGAGCCGCGTGAATATACCCACTCATATTATCACAAAACAATTGTGTGAAGATATAGGATTTAAATTTATTAAGAATATACCAAGAGATATACCAAATCGAACTATGCCCCTTTCAAATGCTCCTGAGAATATCTCTGGACAAAAAGGTAAACTTATGGCTAAAGAAAATATACTTATATTTCAAAAGTAATTACAAATTAATACTTAATTAACGCGTAAAATATGATTTTAACAAATTACTTTTTACTTAGAATATTTTTAAATATAAATATATATTATATCTTATAAATAATGGAAACATAATCTTTATATGATTGGTAAGTATATGTGAAGTAGGGTTTAATTAATGAGCGAAAAAACGAGAAACGACCTGCATAAACTTTCTGGTGATGGAACAAAAAAATCACCATACATAATTACAAACGTTCATGAATTACAACTAATCAATAATGGATTAAGCTATTCTTATAAATTAGCTAATGACATTGATGCATCTGAAACTAAAACTTGGAATAATGGAAAAGGTTTTGAACCACTTGGAACATCTAAACATCAAAACGGAAATCCATTCACAGGGTATCTAAACGGAAATGGATACACAATTTCAAATTTATATATTAATCGACCTAACAGACATAATACTGGGTTATTTGGAGTGATAGACGAAAGTGCGATTGTAACAAATGCAAAATTAAAAAATGCAATCGTTAATGGAAATTTTGCTGTTGGCTCTGTCGTAGGTCACAACTCTAATGGTAATGTCATCGACTTTGAATTACATAACGTTTCTGTATCTGGAAAAAAAGTAGTCGGAGGAATCGTTGGCTGGAATGAAAACCCAAGTGGATTACTAAGAGTGAAATCAATTGAAACATATGTAAAGGGAATAAAAGATGTTGGGGGAATCGTTGGAGACAATAGTGGATATGTTATGTCTATTAATTTAGGTGAAAATATTTGTTGTATTAGTAAAGGAAATATTGGTGATTACTGTGCTACTAACAACGGGTATTGTGAACCTAATAATGTTTAAAAATTATCAGGAATAACTTCTTCAGGATTCAAACTAGAAAATTCAAGACCTTTCTTATTTAATTCTAATTTAGCTGATTTACTTATATCTGGAGCAATTAATATACCTCTAACATCGTTATTCATCTCTTCTATATTTTTAACATATCTTTGTAGTTGGTCTACATGTTTCAACTGTGCTTTTCTTCTTTTAACTTCTATTACAACAGGAGTATTATATTTATCTTTTGCATATATATCTATACTACCTGAACGTATTTCTTTTTCATGCTCTAAAGAATGTAAACCATCTTCAATTAAAGAAGGTGTTTTAATAATTGCTTTATGCATATCATCTTCTGTGCCAACAATTGTTTTAACGTCTTCTTCTGGAGGTGTATAATGAATTGACTTATGAATAGTAAAACATTTTACAAATAATTTATCTGAACCATCAATAGAAGTTATTTCAAAATTAGAATTATTTATATCAAATTTAATATCTAAATTAGATTTCTGCCAATTAATAGGTTTTATTCCTGTTGAAGAATGAATTAATAATGAATTATCTGGTTTAATCATTATAGTTCGTTTCTCAGGTAATATCTTACTTTCGGCAGTACCTTCATATTTGACAATACATGTAGCACAAATAACAACCACATTATCAGATACATGTGCATTTAAAATTTTATTTGCTGCTATCTCAATAGAATCATCTTCTGTAACATCACTCCCATAATTCATAAATTAATATATGTATTATACAAATATAAAAGTTAAGATATTTTTAAATTCAATTCTTTTTATTCCTCAATAATTTCTATCGTTGCTTCTATGACAGCATTTATACTTGCTTCTGGAACCGTTAATGTTTCTTCAAATTCTGATTCATCTCTAAACTGTGTAGTTTCTCCTTCATCTGTTAATCTTACTTCAAATGGTACCGTAGCACCTCCTTCTAATGTTGCATCTGTGTAATCTGATACATCATCAACAGTTTTTCTATATTCAATTTGGGAATCTGACCGGACAGTTATTGTTTCTTCGTGAACAGTATCTACCTCACCTGTAATATTTACGAATTCAACAGTAACTTCTTCATCGATAGTTTGTCTATCATTTTCAATATTTACAGTAACATTATTATTTTCGTCTACATTTGTGCTTTGTATACTTGTTCCTATTTCATCAGGGTTAGTAACAGCATTGACCACAAATGAATCTCTATCTGTGAATGTTTCACCATCTTCTTCAGCATCAACAATAAATTCAACTAAATGAACGGTGTCATTTTCAAATTCATGAGTGACGGTTTTATCAGTCGAATTAACGCTTTGTGTTCCTTCGTCACCAAATCTCCATTCGTAATCGATATCATCAAATTCTGCTTCATCTATGCCGTCAGCACTAGTATTTAATTCAAACTCACTTTCACTCGCACTGAATCCAACAGTTGAATTATCATCTAAATCAACTTGGCAATCGAATTGACCACTTGTTCCAATATCATCAGATAAACAATTGTCGTCATCAGCTTTTTCTGCATCTGCTGTGAATTCATTTACATTCAAAGATTTAACTGTTTCTGTAACAACAATAGTATCCAGAAGTGCAACAGATTCGGATTCTTGCATTCCAATATGGAACTGAGCATATTCTGCTGAATCAAATTCTTCTTCATATGTTACGGCTGAATTTATTTCTTCACTAGTTACTCGGTTTCCATTTTTGAAAATATCAATTGTTCCTGAACTTGCTCCGTCAATATCATCCGCACTAACAGTGATTTCAATTGAATCTCCAACATTAGCTCTATCAACATCTTCTCCATCGCCATCTGTTAATTCATAATTAACTGAATCAATATTTAAACTAGCGTTTAATCTATCTTCTGGGAATACATTAAGTGAGCCAGCATATTGATATTCACCAGATGATTCTAATGATACATATATACTGTAATTACCTTCTGTACCTATATCTAAATCTTGAGAATTAACAACGGTATCAGGATTTTCTGGCAATATAACTTCTTCAGAATTTAATTCGGTGAGACTTTCAGAATCACTACTAGATTTATATACTGATATTTCATCTTCTACGCTTCCTTGACCATTGTTTGTTGCTGTTGTTTCAACAGTAAATTCTCTATCTGTTGGAATTAAACTATCATCAATAGGTTGTACATTAAATACTCTTTGAGGTTCCATAACTTCTACAGTTTCAGGTGAAGTAGATGGAGATGTTCCACTAAGTGTTGTAGTTGTAGCTCCTGTGCTTGCACCACCCGCACCGTAGAATGAGCCACCACCACCTATATATCCACCACCCGCACCGCCTCCTCCGATAGCACTTCCACCGCCGCCACCAAATGAACCAACTACAGCACCTCCACCACCGCTAACGCCTACAGTCTCAGAACCTCCACTTTCTATTGAACCATCTTCTGTTGAAGGTTCTTCAATTTCATCTAGTTCTTCTAATTCAAGAGTTAAGTTTTCGTATTGGGGGTTATCGTCTGGATTGATAACGTCTATCTCAGTTACTTCAGATGGCTGGTACCCTTGTTTGTACGCTACGGCATCTATAGTTTCATTTCTTGCAATATTCTCAAATATAGCTTGACCTTCTTCATTAGTTACATTTGTTTGGTCAGCTACGTGAACATTAGCATTTTCTAATCTATTATCATCTGTATCTGATACATTAACAATTACGGTTGTTCCATCTTCTTCATCAATTGGAACAGTTGTTTCAGGTAATTCAGGGTTTAAAGCTGTTATATCTGAAACAAAGTAATTTCTGTTTTGTCCAAATGTATTAATTAATTCAATAGCAGTTATTTCGCCATCAATATATTTAGCAATTTGTCTTAATTCGTCACATCCTGTATCTACAGTTATTTCTTCACTTGTTAATTCTGAATCTTCTGAATCCAGTTCTGTTAATACTAATTCATCACCGGGGCATAGATTAACCATTTCATGAACGGCGATTCTTTCTCCAACAGAGAATAGATTTTCTTCTCCACCTTCAAAGTTTTCTATGGCCTCATTGGTTAATATATTAAGGAGTGCTAATCTCTCCTCTGATACGCTTTCTCCTTCATTATTAATTAATTCTTCTGATAATAATCCTTCACTGTATGTGTGCGTAGCATCTATTAATTCACTATCTGTACTATCACCTTCACTTGTAACAAGTTCTAATGAATATTCATCTACATTGTCAAATTGTTGTCTAAGTTCAGCTTCTACTTCTTCTTCATCTTCGTCTTGCGTAACAACAAATACTCCACTGTAATCAAGTCCTTCTACATTTTCTGTTAATAATACTTGTTCTTCTCCTTCTTCTAATACTGCAATAACAGTGTATTGTCCTTCGGGTCCAATCAAGTTAGTTGAACTACCGACAGAACCAGATAATGTTTCTTCGAAGTCATCTGGACCAGAAATAATAAATTCGTCAACATTATTATTTGATACAACTTGTACGGATACACCACTACTTGTTTGACTAAAATCAATTGCAGTATCTGCTGAGTCTGTACTTGAATCTGTTCCTATATTGAATACAATAACGCTTACGAGTGCTATTAGTGCAACAACAAGAGCGACTAATAGAATAACCCCTATTACGGGTGAAACGCCTTTTTTATTGTATTTGTCTATAATTGATACCATTATAACATATATAGTTATATGACCCTATATAAATTACTAATAATTAATTATTTGATATATAATAATTTATTTTTTATTTAACGTTACGTTGATATCCATATCTGAAGAAATAATTTCAAATGTCGTATTATATGTTTCATATTCATCAGCTTCAGCTTTGAACATATGATGCCCTAATCTAACATCATAAAATTTAGCTTTACCATTTTCAGATGTTGTTCTTTTCGTATCACTTATAGTGATATTCGCATTTTCAATTTTATCACCATACTCATTAATAACAGTTACATTCACAGAATTTTCACCAGATGGTTGTTCAATTATAAATGTTTCTATAGGTGTATTATTCACAGACAAAATAGTATATTCACCATATTCTGTATCTGTAGAAAATTTATTTATTGTATATGTTTTTTGTTCGTTAGATAATTCTTTAATTATTTTTTCATTTGGGTCTAATATATTTACTGGTGATGAATTGTTATCTTCTAGAGATATTATAATCTCATCTGGATTTTCTGTAATATTTATATTATCTTGGTTGTCTTGTTTGTTATCTGTTATGAAAAAAGTAGTACTTACGGATACTATTATTAATATTATAATTAAACTTAGTAATATAATTTTTTTATTTTTAAATTTATTTATCATTTAAATTATATTTAATTTCTATGTGTAAATCTATTTCGGTATAATAATCAACATATAATTTATATGATATGATAATCTTATATAATATTATGTCAAATAATTCGTTTGCAAATAATCCTAATGAATTGATACAAGAAATAGAAGATGCTGCTAAAAATTCACCTCTGGAAGGTATTAGTGATATATATAATGAATATTATAATTTAATTAGTTTTATTTTTGAAATTGGAGATTCCATTACATATGATACATTCGTTGGAGACAGTGGTTTCATTGGTTCTAATATTGAATATGATGGTCAAGAATTATTTACAGAGATTAAAAAGAAAGATAATATTTCTGCTGGAGAATTTTGTTTCTTTTCTGTAGATTTGCTAGATTTTATAATTCACAATCTTGATGAAGTATGCAAATCTAATACAGAAGTAATTGATATTTTGTCTAATTTTTCATATAGGTTTTCTTATGGTTCGTATGATGAAACATATAATGCGTTAGTAAATAATTATAGAGAACTTCGTTCACTTAAAGAAAATTCAAATAATAATTTGTTTGCTGTGTCTGAATCTGATATTTTATTATTACAATTTTTTACGACAATGAGAAACTTTTTTAAAGTAATTGGTTCTCACATAACTTGGGATGAGGAACCAGAGGTAGGAAATTATATTACTTATAATGTTGAACGAAATAATAGTGATAGTACTATAACATGTAAAATTACAAATAAATATTATAATGATGATTTTGATGTAAATACATATGATTATGAAATAATTGGTTATGACTCTATAGTATTAGAAAAATATCCTAAATATTGGTTATTTGAGTATGAAAATAATAAAGATAAATTAATTGAACCAATTCATAGTTCTTATTTAACAGTTCATGAAAATAATCCATTAAAAGAATGAATTATTTTATAAGGTATTAAATTAAATAATTATATATGAGTAATATAATAGACTATCCTGTTATTATAATTGGAAGTGGTATTGCTGGTCTTTCTGCAGCAATATATGCTTCAAGAAACGGAAATAATCCTCTTGTAATTCATGGAAATGAACCGGGAGGACAATTAACTTTAACAACAAAAGTTGCAAATTATCCGGGTTTTCCAAATACAATTGGAGGTATAGAATTAATTGATAAAATGAAACAACAAGCCGAAAATTTTGGTGCAGAATTTCAACATGGGGTCGTAAAAGATATATTTACCGATAGAGTATTTGAAATATTACTAGAATCTGGAGATGTATTGAAATCAAATGCTATAATTGTTGCATCTGGTGCTCGTGCGCGTACATTAAATGTTCCGGGTGTTGAGGAATTAATGGGTTATGGATTATCTACATGTGCAACATGTGATGGAGCATTTTTCAAAAATAAAGAAATGGCTGTTATTGGTGGAGGTGATGCAGCTTTAGAGGAAGCTCATTATCTTACAAAATTTGCATCTAAAGTTTATCTTATTCATAGAAGAGATGAATTTAGAGGTAATCCACATTTAGAAAAGCAAGTTAAACAAAAAGTTGATACTAATGAAATTGAAATACTAAAAAATACAGAATTATTAAAATTAAATGGTTCAAAAAAAGAAGGTATTAAATCAATTAATATTGTAACAAATCCTGAAGGTTATCCGAAAAATAAATTAAATGATAATAAAACACAAGAAAAAACTTTAAGTGTAAATGCTGTATTTTTTGCGATTGGACATATACCGAATACAGATTATCTTAAACAAACAGGTGTAAGATTAGATGAAAATGGATATATTAAAACAAGAGAAGACACCGTTGAAGAAACGAAAACACATGTTGAAGGTATTTTTGCGGCTGGAGATGTTGTTGATTATCATTATCAACAAGCTGCAACGGCGGCTGGTATGGGTGTAAAAGCTGCATTAGATGTTGATTCATATTTAGAATAATAAAACTTATAACATATATATGTTAAATATTATTTATGAATAATAGAGAAGAAATTGACAAGGTATTAAATTGGATATCTAAAATTTCTATGGTTACGAATACAAATAAAACATTATTTAAAGATAATAATGAAGATATGAATAAATGTGATTTGATTAATGATATTTTAAAAGAACAAAAAGTAAATATAAAAATAATTAATGAAAATAAAGATAAAGTTGATTGGAGTAAATCAAAAGTTAACAAACCAATTTATTGGGATAGTTTTGATATGTTAATTTCTAAACTTACGAAAATATTATTTAATATTAAAAATGGTATAAAAGTAAATAAGAAAACATTAAAATATACAGTTAAAAAATTACTAAGAAATGTTATATCTCTTGGCCATGAAATTGAAAGAATTAATCACGCATAGAATTTTTTATAAATAAATTAATTTTATTTTTATCTAATTTACCTGTATTATATTCATTATCATTTATTTTTGTATTCAATTCTTTTTCAATGAATTCTGGTACAACTTTTCCGATAATTTGATTATTATTATTTCTTTTTTCTTGTATGAGTTTATTAATTTTTTATTATGATTTTTGTTCCAATGATTTGCAATTCGTTTTGAAATAAGTTTTAAATTAGTACCATTCCAATTTTTATTACAAATAGAACATTGAAATTTATAATTTAAATTTTGTTTCATTATATCAGAATATACTATTATATCTAAATAAAAATGCCGATTTAATTATTTGTAGTTAAACTTATACTACAACGTTACATATATATTACTAATGGCAAATAAATCTTTACGTATTATATTTGGCGTAGGATTAATGTTATTAGTATTTATTATTGTTAGTGTTACTTTATTTAATTATGTTGTTATTATGAATGAATCAATAGATACAGATATGATTAGTATTGAAATTATACATACAGATAATAATAATATAATTATAAATCATGAGAGTGGTTCAAGTATAAATGAAGAAAATTTAAAAATTACTGTTGATGATAAAGAAATTGATGCTGGCTTTGAAGGTGAATTTAATCGCGGTGAATCAATAGTATTTAATAAAACGTCCGAAAATAAAGAATTTAAAGGTGGTGAACAAATTAATATATACGTAAATGATAATTTAATTAATACAAAAATAATTAGTAAATAGGATAATCTTTTAGGTTTATAAACATAAATTATGATATAATGAATCGTAGAAAATTTATTGCTACAGCTAGTGGATTAGGAATTGTTTCTTTATCTGGTTGTCTAGATATATTTAGAGATGATGAAGATAGTGAAAATGAATATCCTGAATTACCTTCTGAAGACCGTGTTGATGAACCACCATATGAAATAAATATACCCCCACGTAATGAAGATGAATGGAATCCACATTATTTAGGTGAAAATTTAGATACATCATCAGAGGTAAATTTTTCAACAGACGTAGATGCTATCTTAACAGATGAAAAAATTAAAATTGAAGAAATGGTTGAAAGTAATGAATATTTAGTTAGAATAATTGATAATGAAGATAAAATGAATGAAGTAATAAATTTCCGTAATAATGTTGATGTTGATTTTGATAATGAAATTTTTATTGTGATTGAATCTGGTTTCAATTCTTCATCATTTATGCATCAATGGAACAGAATAGAAGAAACACCAGATGGTATTCATTTACATGGGTATTTATACCAACCATATGATAGAAGACTTGATTTTGAAAGTATTTCATCAATAATTCGTGTAGATAAACCAGATGATTTAGATATTGTATATGTTAGTTTAACAGTTGATTCTGAATTTAGAATTAACTTTAATTCTTCAGAAGATATTGTACGTATACCTGTTATAACGTAAATAAAAGATTAAAATATATTCGATTATTAACATACTTTATGGTATCGTATGATTTAAAACGTGATAAAATATTAATTGATGGAAAATTAATTAATCCTAATAGAGCAAAGCAAATTAAAAATTCAATAGATAACGAATTAAAATTAAGAGATACATATCTAAATTCGGATTTATATGATAAAAATATATTAGTTACGGGCAGAACTGTTAAAATACTATGTGATGAATGTTATGAACCTAGTGATAAAATATTAGTTAAAATCGGATTTGCATTAAAAAATGAGAATGTAAATAAAATATATAATAAAAATATTATTGCTTGGTTATCTAAATGGGATTCACATGGAGCTATTTTAGTTCTGAAGTAAAAAATATTTATAATAAATCTGACGTAATATTTATAGCATTTAACGTTAAATATGCTAACTCTGACATCACGAAAGAATTTAAAGAAGAAATTGAAAATTTTAACGATATTTAATTTGTGATTTCATCAACCGTACTTAATTCTCCAAATAACCATTCAGCGTGTTCAAGTGCATATTTCTTATCATCTTCTTCAATGTAACCTACAGCATCTTCAATAATAACAGGACGATAATCATTAAGTGCTGCTGCACTTGCCGTATGTAATACGCAGACATTAGCTAATGTACCACATACAATAACAGTTTCAATTTCATTATCTGTTAGCCATTCATCAAGATTTGTTGCATGAAATGCACTATATGTTGGCTTTTCAAGAATTAAATCTGCAAACAATTCAACATCTAAATAATCTACAATTTCTTGACCCCATTCACCTTCAATAACATGTTTTCCCCAACGGTCAAATTCATTGTAATAATTATTATCTTCAAATTGCGTTTCTGTATGTAAATCTTTAGTAAACACAGTTTTAATATTCATTAAATCTGCCCACTGAACTAATTCCTGAATCCGAGGAATTACATCTTCACTTGGTTTTGCGTACAATGCTCCATCTGGATGACAAAAATCATTTTGCATATCTACAACAATCAATGCCGTACTATCAGGATTAATATCTGTCATATTTAATTAACTCCAATTATTAATTAGATTGTTACTTTATGAAAGTGACGATTTATTTTTATTAAGTATAATTAAAAGAATTAAAAGTCTTTTTCTATTTTTTTTGTAGATTTTACGGTTTGATTTTTAGCTGTATCAATAGTGAAATCTTTGAGAACTTTTCCATTTTCAACAACTTTTTCAAACATTCCTTCATCAATTTTATCTGTAGGTTCAACAATATGTTTACCATTTTTTTGTCGAACAGATTTAATACCGGGGAGTTTCCCACGTTTAGTTGTAGGCTCACCATTTCTTTCAACAATATCAAGACTGAAATCCACTGGGTCTGCATTGCTAATATATCCACCAATTCCAAAACCATCAACAACATCTATGAGATTTCGAACATCTTCTGGTCCAAGACCACCACTAACAAAGATACCTACATCCTCATATCCTTCTGCATCCAATTTCCATCGAACCTCCTTAATAATATGTCTGAAATTTCCTCTACGTGACCCGGTAGTATCTAAACGTACACCATCAAGGTCATCACCAAGAAGTTTAGCCGCTCTAAGAGATTCATCAGCTTCATCTGTAAATGTATCTGTCAGTAATGTTCTTGGAACATCATCATTAACAGCGTTGTTGTATGCATCCCACGCTTTTTCTTGGTCGTCAAGCGCAAGGACAAGAGCATGTGGCATTGTACCTTCTGCATTTCTACCAATTTGTTTTCCAGCAGCAACATGTGAAAATCCATCTACGCCACCAATTAATGCACTCCGTTCAATAACAGCAGCAATTTTTGGATGCATATGTCTTGCTCCAAATGATAGTACAGATGTTTCTTTATCTGATTCACAAACAACTTTAAAAGCGTTCGTAGCAATTCCACTTGCTTGTGATAAGAAACCTAAAAGACTTGTTTCATATCTTGCAAACGATAAATATGGACCACGGATTCTCATTACAGGTCCACCATCAAAAAGTGTTCCTTCTGGCAATGCCCATACTTCTATATCATCTGAAACTTCAGCTAAAAGTTCAACAGCATCATTAAGTCCTGCAAGAACCTCAAATTCATCATCTCCAAACTGGTCTGCTGAAATATCAGCCACAACCATTGGATTTTCATTTTTATATTTTAATGCTTCTTCTGTTCTTAAAAAATAAGCATCTGTTGCTTCACCATCAATTATCTGCTCATCATCAATTGTTGTAAACATTATATTATATTTATTTGTTTATACAGTAAAAAAGATTTTGATTTTAATTTGTGATAGCTTTTCTCATATAAAATAGAACCGCATATATTGTAAAAAGAACTATCTGTATTATTATCATAAATTCAAATATATTCATAAGCATAGAGAATATTTCCCCATTCATTTCAGCATTTGCTTTTAAATCTAGTATTAAAGATTCAACAAAAATATAATAAATAAAGATAAAGGACATAATCGGAATAATTTTTAGTATAAATTCTCTAGATGTTTCTTCAGTTGAATTTGTTGAATCAAGTTTTTTATTTGGATTTGTATAAAATTCCCACATTTCATATGTACTTGGAACAACTAATGCCCATGTATCTGTTGTATCATAACAAATGAAATCTAAATTTTTATCAACATCTTCTTTATTAACAATAACTATTTCACCTAAATCTTCTAAATAACTCGGTTTACCTCCTTCTTCAATTAGTTTTGCAACCTCTGAAGATTCTTTTTCTGTTGTTATAGGTATATCTATATTCCATTTTAATTCTAAACCTTGTTTTGTTTTTGAAATTAATTTAAATGAATTATCACAAACTTCATATATAGAAGTAATCTCTAATTTTAATCCTTTTTTATCTGTTTTACTTGTTTCATATGTATTCAGTAGATATACTTTTTGAAATGTTTTTGATATAGAATAATCATTATCAAAATTATATTCATCAATTTTTTAATGTCAAAATTATATTCATCTTTTTTAAAACTACATTTTGTCATTTTTGAATTAAAAACTACATCAATAGATTTATTTTTAATTTCATCAATATTATTAGATTGTATATCTGGTAACTTATTAAATAAATTTGTAAGATTTGAATTAGTTGGTATTTTTATTAAAAAATTTTCTTCTGCAACATCAATAATTAAGCCAATCATTGAATCATTTATGTGACCTATATCTTTAATTATCACTTCTACATATGTATTTTATTTTATAGTTCTTCTTTTTAAATATGTATTATCTATTGATTCATTTTTATTAACCATTATTATATATAATATTTAAGAGTAAATTTAATATTTTCCCTATTTGTAAACAAATATATTTATAGTATGAATACGAAATTTATATTATGAGACAAAAATTAGCATTAATAGCAACAATTTCAATGGTTATATTAGCAGGATGTGCAGGATTAATGATTCATGAAGCCCCTCCTTCAGAAACAGATTCTGAATTAGCAGAACAGTATGGATATGAGATTACAGAACAAGAAGAAATATCTCTTGAAGAAAACGTAACGGTATTTAATTATACACAAGATATAAGATTTACTAATTGGCTGACTATTTATGAAAAAGATATGGATGGTATTAACTTGGCAGATAATGAAACGCAATCACCAATAATGTTTGGAACAATAAGTACGCCTTCAATTAATGTGTCAAATGAAGAATTAAATCCTTTAGCATATCAATCTTCAACAAATGATATAGTTGAAATTATATCTGAAGAAACAGACGGAATTAAAATACATAATAAAACAAAAGAAATAAATTCCACACATGAAATAACAGGTGAAAACATTACAATTTATAAATATGATTCTACTTTAGAAGTTGAAGACATGGGACTTGAATTTGATGGATATTTATATGCAAGTATTATTGAATTAGATGAAGCTATTGTTTTATCTTTTGGAACGCATCCTCAAGCATATGATGAAAAAGATAACATTATTGAATTAATTGAAAATACGTATTATGTTTTATAATTGTTATGCCTTTGTTCTATTATAATGATTCTTTTTAAGATACAACCAGACTAACAAAACACCCATAACAAAAATAATACTATCAATCACAACAGTATTGATTGTAACAGTAGAATTTATATACGAATGAAATTGGTTATAAATAATAAATGCAATAACATTAGATGAAAAAATAACAATAGTGAATATAAATGCAGCATATCGCGTTTTCATTAATTTTCCTGTATTTGAACTATGTAGACCAATACTGCTTTCTTTAATATTAAAAATCCATTTAACAGCTTCTGTTGATATTAGAGCAAATATTCCTGCTAAAAACAACTCTACTACAGGCATACTGTGTATGACTTCTATCATATGTATAAAATACATTCCTTGATTAATTAATATATCGATTTCATATTACGATTCATCTTCAGATATTTCGACAACAAGATAACCCGAATCATCTACATACATATTCTGAATTTATTCACCAACATACATACCTAGGTCGCAATTTCGTTTAATTGTATATTGTGAAACATGAATTTTTCTAATACCCTATTCATTATACTCTGGTGGTTCAACTTTACCCATATAATTATAATATATTTATTAATATATAAATATTTATATTTTATTCAATTCATAATATAAGCTAATAATCCCATTCCATATGTGACCTAACTTATTTGTAATTTTATTGTAATTAAACGGTTTTTTATTTCTCATTATTCTTCTGTCTTTTTTTAAGTCTTTATAAATTAAGTTCCATATTTTATAATCAAAATTATAATATTGTTTTTTCGTAGGTAGAGATTTTATTAAGTCAATTATTAAATTTTTATATATATCTAAACGATTAGATTTAAAAGATATAAATTTTATTTTTGATAATATTTTTTTAAATAATCCATTTTTATAGTTATTATCTCTAATATATTTAATTATATCTATAAATGTATTTTTTATATTATTTATAATTATCAAATTACTATCTTTTTTCATTGTTTAAATAATACTTTTTTAATCACATAAGTTTTATTATTTTAAATTTAATTTAAAATAACAAATTAACATAGTATAATTACCTATTCTATTTAATAAAATTACCATTTAAAAATAATATTTAAATTTATACTTTGATTATAAATCGATTATTTTAAATAATATTAATTTATATAATTTGCATGAACAAATTAAATTTTGATTCAAAAATTCACGGTATAGCTGTATATTTATTTTGTCGCCATTTAGAACAAAATAAATTATATGATTATAACAAACTTAATGATTCTACAAACTTTAATTTATTACATAAACAAAATAATTTAATAAATTATCGTGAAATATATAAAGTATTTCATCGTTCTGGTGCAGCAGAATTATTAGAACTAGAATATGATGAATTAAATATAACAGATTATTTAGTTAAGAAAAATATTATAGTTAAAGATGGAAATGATATATCAATGATTGATGGATATTGGAGGTTTAAAATTAAAGACGACTTTTGGTTATTAGATATACTTCATGAAGGATATTATCGCATTGATAAACGTTTTTTCCCAGATAAATACGCAATTAATTAAATATTTTTTGAACAACTTCTAATTCATCATCTGTATATGGAACAATTGTTATCTTGTTAATATTTTCAAAATTAAATTCATTAATCACATCTCGGATTATTCTTGCTCCGGTAACAATCGAAACTCCGCCAAATCCACAACCGACCAAAGGTAAACAAATGGAATTTATATCGTATTCCTCAGCTAATTCAAATGAATTAGTAATAGCATTTTTAATACTTCTAGGTGTTGAATTTCCTGAACCATAATGAGGCATCGAAGCTGCGTGAATAACATATTCTGCATTTAAATCAAATGCATTTGTAATAACAGCATCACCCATGTTTACAGGTCCTTTAAGAATTGCTTCGGTATTTAATTGTTCACCAGCTTCATTTAATAATGAACCTGCAACCCCTGTTCCCATCATTAATGTCGTACCAGCACTATTGACAATAGCATCTGCACTTTTTTCAGCAATATCTCCTTGCTCAATTGAAATTTCTATATTTGTATTCAATGAGTCAATATGTTCTACATCTTTATATCCAATATAATGATAATCATTATTTAGCATTTTTACGTCGAATCCAAATTTTTCAACTAATTTGATAAATTCTTCTTCTGTATATCCAAAATCTTCATGACTTGGTTGAGTATCATTTGGACGATGAGTTTCAAATACAATTGTATGACATTCATCAGACGATAACATATGTTTTAATCCATTTACAACTAATGGTCCTGCTCCTTCAACATCAATCTTAATAATATTTGGACGAGGAATGTGAGGGTTATTAACTAAAATTCCATCACCAGTTTCAACATTTACAGAAATTGTTTTAACAGAATCATAATCTCCCATTACGAATGAATGACGGCCATATCCTGGTTGAACACTTTCACGAATTGCAAAATCTCTTACTCCTGATTCATCAGCTAGTGCTTCTCTAAAAACGGTTAAATTACTGGTATTATTAATACTTTTGTTATCTACAAGAACACCTCTGTTACTTGGCATAGGTTCAAATGAAATAACATGTCCATCAGGAATAAATTGCGCAACAATAAAACTATGAATACCCATACATGCACCAACATCCCAAAAAACATCATCTGGTCTGGCTCGTTCAACAATAGATTTAATCATATAATATTCATGAGATATATTTTCAACACGTTCTTTTATTCTATCATTAGATGCAACAAATGATATATTTTCACCTAAAAACGTTTTATCAATAATTTCTCTAGATTTATATTTTCGCATACATAAAGAATGACATAATTTAATATAAAGCTTACTATCTGGCCTATACAGAAATCAAAGAGACTAAATAGTATACACTCTTTGTATGTGGTAAGAGGTAATCATTTATGACCATTGATGTGAGTAATATTGAACTCGGTGATGAATATGAAGGTATTGAAGCCTTTGTTGTGGGTGGTTATACTAGAGATACATATATGGGTTTAAATCCAAATGATGTAGATATTGTTGTTACAGGTGTTACATCTGAAGATATGTTAGAACGTGGTTTCAATCATATTATGTCTAATGATACGCGAAAACCTGTATTTCAAGATTCTCATGGCAGAGAAGCTGCAATTGCTCGTTCAGAAAAATCTACGGGTGATAAACCCAATTCATTTGATATGGATATTATTTCACCAGATATTTCATCTGAGAAAGCTATCAAAATTGATTTGAATCGAAGAGACCTTACTATTAATTCAATTGCTGTTAATATTCGAACAGGTAAGATTCACGACCCATATAATGGTCGTGAAGATATTGAAAATAAGTCTATTCGTCACGTTTCTGACGCATTTAAAGAAGACCCATTGCGCGTGATTAGAGCCGCTAGATATGCTGCTAGATTTAATTTTGAAATCGTTCCTGAAACACTAGAAATTATGAGAAATACAATTGATAAACTACCTGCAATTCCAACGCCTAGATTTGGATTAGAACTTGTTAAAGTTTTCAAACAATCAGACAATCCTCGGTTATTCTTTGACACATTAATTAATATTAATGCTCTATCAAAATCATACCCTGAAGTTGCTGCGTTAGATTATGTTCCAGCAGGACCATATGAATATCATAAAGAAGGAAGTGCATACGAACATACTATGAGAGTAATTCAACATATGCATAACCAAATTGGAAATGATGTTAATGGTTTGTTGGCTGCCTTATTCCATGACGTAGGAAAAGCTGCAACTCTGCCACAAAATCATCCACACCATTACGGACATGAAAAGAAAGGTGCAGATATGGCTAATGATATTTACATTCGATATGAGTTTAATAGAGAGCGCAGAGGTGTTTTAAGTACTTCTGCTCGGTCACATATGCATCTTAACAAATTAGATGAATTGAATGCAACCACCGTTCTTAAATACGCTAAAATGATTAAAAATAGTCCACTATCTGTTGAAAATGCCGTTGCTTTAGGTAAAGCAGATAGTAATGGAAAAATCCCTCAAAGCTCATTTTATAAACAGAAACCATATATGTATTTAAATACAGCAATTTCTGTTTTGAATGATATTGGCGGTAAAGAAGCACTAGAATCACGAGGTTACACTGTAAAAGATGTAGGTTCGAAAATTCCGGGTGAAAGAGTTAATAATCTAATTAGACAAGATAGAGCCGAAGAATTTCGAAAAAGAATAGATAATAAAATCAATTAATATAAATCAGATTTTAAAATCCAGTTTCCACAGTCACTCAAGTACATATTATCATCCAAGATATTATTATTATATGGAGCTATTTGTATATTTATGTCATCACCATTATTAAAATCACCACCATAATCTTCATAAAATTCAATAAAATCTTCTGAAATAACATCTTCATCAGATTCAAATATCCATGTCGATTTATCGTTTTTTAGTTCAATATTTTTATTATCTAATACATTAACGTGAGCAATATCACTTTGAAATAATATATTCTGGTGTATATCTATATTTAATTTTTTTATTTTTTCATTCGTTATGTTTGTATTTTTAGATGAATCTTCATTAAATTCATACATAATAAATCTATTTTTATTTAGATAATCATTCACATAATGAGGAACTAGTATTAAAATAGCGAAGTATATAACTATACTTAAAAAAGATATGAATAATGAAGATATATTTAATAAAAGTAATAAAAAAATAGCTAATAAAACGAAAATTAAAAATGAAATCTGCGTTGAAATATCTAAAATAAAATTTGAAATATATTTCCATATTTTTGAAGAAGTTAAAGGTTTTTTTAATCGTAAAATTTGACGCGTTTTTGGAAAATTATATGTAAAAACAGTTTTATTTTTATTAGTATATAATCTTTTAAATTGTTTATTTATATAATTCATATCTATTTGTTCACCGATAAAATCTATGATATATTTTTTTGAATACAAATTATTTTTTGTAGATAATTCAACTACAATAAATTCATCTTTATTATATTCTGAATTAGATTGATAAAAATATACATCCTTAAGAATAGCATCTGATAAGTTTTTGGAATTTAATCTTTGCTTTGATTTCTTTTGACGTAGTAATGTATTAATATTTTTATTATCTAATTTCTTAGTTTTTTGCATAAATATATATATACTTATATTTTTATTTTATATAATAATACCGCGTTTTGTCAATAAAATATATTTATTATGACTACTTAATTATTCATACAATACATCTTTTATTCTATTCATAGCTTTAATAGAATTTTCACGAACATCTTCTTGTTTAACACCCATTAAAGATGATATCTCATCAAGATTTGTGAGGCCATCTGGCATAAGTAATGCATAAAGATATGAAGCAGCCATAACTCTAGCATCTTCATCATCTTTATCTTTTTTAGACAAAGAACTAACTTGATGAAACAGTGCTGGAATTTGTTCTTCATTTACTAGATTCATTAATGGTGCAAGAACATACTCATATGAATTATCTGGGTTTTTTCGAATATAAGCTGTCGTATATTTATCATATTCAGATGGACCATCTGATAAAACAAATCCACATGGTTTATCTAATGTATTGAGAATTGATTCTGAAATATGTTCACGAAACTCTTTTGATGCACCGATGTGATTAGATACAACAACAAGTGTATCTTCGTCTGAACCATAAATATAATTAAATTCCATATCTGAACTTGTAATTTCTTTATATAGATTTACAAGTTCTTTATCTAAATCTTGAATGCTTTTAGTATGTTCTTTAGTAGTCATATGAATATTTATGATATCTATTGTTTTAAACGTTTTGTTTTTATTTTACATATATAACCAGTATATATTTAATGTATTAATATGAAAGAATTAATTAAACAATGAACCATAAAATGAGACAAAAATTAATAAATAAATATGTATATACATATGATTTAGACTTTGATGAAGCAGAACATGCTGCAATGGAATTTGAAAGATTAGTCGAACAAGAGGGCTGGTCAATATCAGATAAATCTACAGAAAAAATGGCAATTGAACTTTTGAGAAGTAAACCAAAAGCAAGACCAAAAGACAACTTCGAAAAATATAATGAAACCGCATATAGACAAGGTAAAAGTATTGCTAGAGAAAAATTAAATAATTTTAAAGAAGAAGATTTAAAAATAGATTCAGATGAAGATTTTTTAAAAACAGTTGAAACCAAATTTGATGAACTTAAAGAAGAAGACGTATCTTGGAATGTTGTTCGATATGAAATACAAGAAGCTTTAGAAAAGAAATTACGTACAAAACAGGTAAAGAAAAAAATAGTTGAAGCTTTAGATAAACATTCACATTATAATTATACAACAAATGAATTATATGTAGAAGCTGACAAAATAATTAAAATAATTTCGGAAGAGCAATCAGAATATATTAAAGATAAAATTATATTTGAAATGCACCATGCAGATATTAAAAAAGAAAAAACAACAATTAAAAATAAATTACTTAAAATATTCAACAGCAAAAATTTCTGGGATGGAGCAAGTAAAGCAATAGGTAAAAATATTTTTAAAAAGGTTAGTGAGAAATTTATACATGCTCTTGCTTTAATTATACTCACACTGATTTCTGGAGGCACTATTGGTATATTCTAAAATTGAAAACGATTATTTTAAATAGGTATATCTATTATCTGTATGTATGACTATCATTGGTATTGATGATACCGATTCGCGCACGCAAGGGATGTGTACTACATACGTCGGCCACAGAATTGCCGATGAACTTCGAAATAAATATAATGCGAATGTATCTCGTATTTTGCTCACAAGGCTAAATCCAGCAGCAAAACATAAAACACGAGGTAATGCTTCCGTAACTATTCATTCAGATGTTAATAAAGAAGATGCAATTGAAGTTGTAGAAACCATGCTTTCTAAATTTTCTATTGTAGAAGATGATAATACAAATCCGGGTGCTGTAATTACTGACGTAGAAAATATTCCTGAAGAAGTATCTAATTGGACAAAAAGAGCTATGCATGAAATTTTAGATATTTCTGAAGCTGAAAAAATTATTAAAAAATATAATTTTGATTCAATCTACTATGGTAATGGTAGAGGTAGAATCGGTTCACTTGCGGGCATTGGTGCATGGAAAGCATTTGATGATTGGACATATGAACATATTTCATATCGTTATCCAGAAAAACGCGGTTCAAAACGAGATGTAGATGCTGATTCTGTATTTGATGCTGCAAATAAATATCATCCTGACGTATGGGATACTGTTGATAGAACTACAGGAGATATTGTTTGTGTTCCACATACACCTTGTCCTATCTTGCATGGTATTCGAGGAGATATTAAAAAATCTGTAGAATCGGTTGCTAAAGAAATCAAAAGTGAACCAGTAGAATCAAGACAGACTTTTCTTACTAATCAAGGAACAGATGTTCATATTAAAGAAGAAAAATTAGAAAATGTTGTCAATGATAGTGCATATAAAATTAAAGGAAAAGTATCTGAAGCTCCTGAAACCCGTAAGGGGGGACATGTGTTCTTTAAGGTCAAAAGCCTTAATTCTAATGAAACACTCTCTGTAGCAGCATTTGAACCCACAAAACACTTCAGAGAGTATGTAAGAGACTTGAAAGAAGAAGATGTTATTACACTGTTTGGTGGAGTAACAGATGGAACTCTAAAATTAGAAAAATTTAAGATTCATTCCTTGAATGATACAAAGCTAGAAAATCCTACATGTGAAGATTGTAATAGAAGTATGGGTAGTATGGGTGCTAATCAAGGATATAGATGTAGGTCATGTGGAGAAACAAAACCGTCTAAAATTGAAGTTCCTATCAAAAGAAAATTGGAATCTGGATGGTATGAAGTTCCTCCTTGTGCTAGAAGACACGTCTCTAAACCGTTAGTTCGTTGTGATTATGAAGATAAAGTTCATCCTTTAATTTAATATGTATGCGGTTCTAGAATCCATTTTCCACAGTCACTTACGTAATTATTACTTTTCTCATTGTCATTATTTTTGTAATATATAATAGATATTTTATTCTCATTGTTAAAATCTATACCATATTCGTTGTATAAATCTATTGCTTTTTGTGACGGTAAACTATCTTTATTTTCAAATGTCCATGTAATATTATTTGAAGTAATAATTACATCACCATTTTCATATATATTTATATCAGCAGTATCATAATTATAGTGTTCATTATTCATATTTTCTGAAATATTTGCTTTATCAGGTAATTCAGAAATCATATCATATTCTTTTAAATTAAACCAATTCTTGTATATCTTATTTGCAATTGGGATACCAGCAGATAATCCTATTAAAGATACAACTATACTTGTAGTGATATATGGAATTAAATATATTCCAAGCGTCATCTGAAATGAAAAGTATATTACTCCGATAATAGATACTATAAATAAAGTGTACATTAAAATTGACCTTATAAAAGCATTTTTAAGATAATTTATATTTGAAATTGGTTGAGATTTATCCATTCGCAATACTCTGTCACTTAACAATGGATTTCCAATTAACACTGTTGAACCTATTTTATTTTTAATTTTTTCATACAAATTATCAACCGTTCTTTTAAACTGTTTATTTTCAATAATGTATTTTTTCTGATAATTATTATCTAGAGTTGAAATTGTAACTACAATATATTTTTTATCTTTATATGCCCATTCAACGCCATTTAAATTAACATCATTATAACTATACGGATTAATATAATCTTTTTTTATAACTTCTGAAACAACTTCTTTTGAATCATCATTTTTTAAATATTTTTTCAATGTTTTTTCAGGAGAATTAAATTCTGAAATAGTATATACTACATCTACTTCGCTACAACTATCATACTCTTTTTTATTAAAAAATTTGAATCCTTTGTATACAGATACATCTGTTATTTTTGCTTTCGTAAATTTATTTGAATCAAATTCTTTTTTTGATTCTTTTCGTAATAATAATTCTTCAAATTCAATTTTATTTAATTTTTTTCTTTGTGTCTGTTCTTGCATATAGTATATGTAAAGAACATATTAACTTAAATATTTCTTTTAATATAAAATAGTTGAATCAGATTTATTCAATATTGATGAAATTCCCAGACTCATCAATATCCATTGTAATGGTTATAATTCCATTATTTTCTTCAGCTTCTGCACTTTCTTCATCCACTCTATGACGAAGTGCAATGTCTTTCTTAAATGTTCTAACGCCAAATTCAGATTTATCTGTGATTTTTAAGATTAGATACGAATTATCATCTTTTGTATTTACACGTAAACTAACATTTTCTTTATTATATTCAGAAATATCTAACGTAATTGTTAATTTATCATCATCTACGTGTTGGTCATATGATAAATCTGTTTTGTTTGAATTATTCAACATGTTCATAATTCTATCCATATCTGATTCAAACGGGTTTCTTCTTGGGAACATATGCACTATATAATACGTCGTTATATAATAAATACTTTACTATTTTAAAGCTGCTTCTAAAGCTTTAAGAGTACTTTCAGAACTATTTGATGACATATACCACTCTCCATTTTCAAGTACGATTTCATCTTTATCATCACCTGAACCTCCCGGTATTTTTGCATATATTGTAATATCATCAATCTGTGCTGAAGATACAGCTTGTATTAAACTTTCAGCCATCCCTTCATAATCTTCTAATAAAGAAGAAATTCCTTTTTCAGAATGAACTTCAAATGTTGTTTCAGAATCTTCCACATCTACTTGAACTCCCGTAACAATTGTTTCTTTTAATTTTTCTTTTATATAATCTGAATCCAACGTAGAATCTTCATCTTCAACTTTTTTAGCTGCTCTAGAAATATTATCAGATACAATATTTTGAACTTGTATTGCAGAATCCGGCGTTATATTATCACTATCGGTTGTTGTCTCTTTTACATCTTCCATTATCTTTTTTGCTGCAGAGGATTGTTTACCAGATAATCGTGTTGTTACATCTTGTTCAATAATAGTTGTGAATAATTTCATTAATGTATCATCCCATGGAGAAACAGCAGAATATACCTGAATTTCGGTTCCTGTTTCAACATTTTTAAGTTGAACAGCATTTTCTCTTACAGGATAATGTTCTACATATGTTAGTTCAGGTTCTGATGAAGAACTTTTTCCTAATTCTCTAAATTTAAATGTTGGATTCATTTTTCTATTATGCTCTTGTCTTAAGAGAATTGTTAAACAACCCAAATCTTCATTTATATATGTATCACATATTGTTGTTGAATTTTCACCACTATTCATTATTTTTTCAAAATCAGATACTTTATTTTCAACATCATCTAGATTAAAAGAATCTTTAATTGTTGTCATTCTATCTCGTTTATCCTTGAATTTATATGATGCCGTTTGAGCAGTAACAAATTCATTTTTCAATTCATTTTTTTCTGGTACATATGTTTCATGAAATAACATTAAAAATAATGAATTTTTATCATCTCTAAATTCATCTATTTTAACAGAGTCATATCCATATTTTAATCTCAAATAATTTCGTAGTAATACAGGTTTTAATCTACGAGAATTAAAGTAATGTTTTTTAGCGTCAAGATATGTTTGAAGCCTTTCAGGATGTTCAAATGCAAGTCTTTCTACAATATCTTCAGTTGATTCTTCTTTATGTGAATCTAATTGTTCATACATAAAATTACAAGGATTAACTTGTTGACCTTCTAATGTTGTTGCGATTAAACTCACTTCATATTTAGCTAAAGAAGACGGAAATGCATCAATTAATTCATATTTTTCTAACATTATACTGTATAAAATACACTATTGTATTATTAAAGTTATCCCGATTAAGGTTCGACAGATAATTCATTATATATTAATTCTATTACGTGAAGATGAAATTCTTGTATTATTTTATTTCGTCTTTCAACATCAGAATCAATTCGTTTTATTTTATTGCATATCTCATCAAACTCTGAATCTCTATTTACCACCATGTATCAGGACAAACATTTTCGATTTCTAATTGTACATGCCTTATAGAATGTGCGACAGATTTTCCTGTATTAGATTTATCTTTAGATTCATTTTGTGCGTATATAAACGCGTCTGCAATACGTGTTAAATCAGATTTTGATATTGAATAATTAGACATATATACTAATAATAAGCCGCAGGTTAAATGTTTAATTTAATTCAATATATTTGTAACTGTTCCTACACCTTTTGAACCACCTTCTCTGAATATAAATTTTTGTCCTTCACGAACATGATATGCGTTAAATTTAAATTTAAATTTAACTTTACCTTTATCTCCTGCTATCATATTATTATTTACTGGCGTAATAATTGATGTTTCACTAATTGTTTCAATATGAACTACAGGTTCATATCCATCTTTTATACTTGTTGGATGATTTAATACGACAACTTCTGCTTCGAATTCTTTTGTTGCTGTTGGATTTGAATTTACATCATGAAGAGACATTCCTCTATTGACTTCATCTAAACTAACATTTGTTAGTGCAATACTTACCATTTGACCTGCTTTAGCTTTATCAACCCGATAATAATGCATCTCAATAGAACGTGCTTTTGTCTTTTTAAAAGAACCATCTGATAATGGTCCAATTAATAGTTCATCTCCTTGTTCAATTTCACCCGATTGAATCGAACCTGAAACAACAGGTCCAACTCCAGATACATTATAAATAGTATCTATATACATTCTAAATTCTCCTTTTTCTTGTTCTCTTTTCGGTAAATATTTAAAGAGGTCATTCAAGATATCAAATCCTTCTAATGTAACAGCACTTGTTTGAACAATTGGAGATACAAAATTTTCAATTTCATCTACAGCTGTTTCTACACTATGTCTCTCCATAGACAATGGCGTTCTATTTACATGTCGAAGTAACTTTTCTACTTCTAATTCAACCTCAGTAACACGTTTTTTGGATACCATATCAGTTTTTGTAATCGCAACAATAACAGGTAATTCTGTTGCAATTAATAAACCTAAATGTTCTCTTGTTGTCTGCGTAATACCATCGTCTGCAGCAACAACAATTAAACCATAATCAATTCGTTGTCCAACTAACCCTCTAATAGTTGTGCGAAGCCAAGGTTCATGACCAACTGTATCTACGAATGATATAACTCGGTCAGATTCTTCCACAATTTTTGAACGGTCAGAATTTCGATTAGGATTGTTCATATGGTTTGTTTCACCATCTGAAAACCCATATGCAGCATAAGATAAATCAGCAGAAAGTCCTCTATCTACTTCATGTGGTTGAACATCTAAATAGGCTCTTGTTTCACCATTTCCATTATCAGATTCTCCCGTAACAAGAGACCCAATAAGCGTACTCTTACCATGGTCTACATGACCAGCAGTACCGATAATTAAATTATTCGTATTATTTTCCTTTTCAGATTTATTTAAAATTGTTACTAGACCAACAATTCTTTGAATCCCATTATCATCAACTTCTTTCCATGTTGAAACATCATCTATATAAGCATCAATCTCACTAGCTAAGAATGATAGTACGTCAATAGATTCTTTGAATTTATCTCTTTTTAATCCAGTAATAGTACCGTCATCTGTAACACCGATTACATATGTAGCTTCACCTTCACCAGACATAATTCGGTATTTCATTTGTGCGGCAAGAGAATCTTTACGGTTCTCATCAGCAAGATGAATATCTCTTTGCAATTGAGATTTAAACTCAACAGAACCGTTCTTTTCTTCACCTTCTTTTACAACTTCTTCAAGTACAGTTCGACTACTATCCATATTGTGAGTATACATAAAACTTCATTACTCAAAAAGGTTACTATATAAAATGATTTTATATACTTCATAAAAAATAACTATATAATATATTTCTGTAATATTATAATCTATTTATTTTACATTATTTATAATTTTAAAATTTTACATAATAGAAATAACATATTTGTACTATGTCAACTATATATAATATATGACGCAAATAGATAAAAAATTAATAATTGGTATTCTATTTATAATAGTAATATTAATATCAGGAATTAGTCTTATTATATTTAATGATTCATCAGACGAACCTAGTATTATTGAAGATGATGATTTAACAAAAAGTGATATTGCAAGTAATATTAATGAAATAAAAAATTCTCAAGAATCATATGAAATAGATAAAGAGGTTTCACTTTCAGAAATAAATTCATCAACAAGAATAGATATATCTACACAAAGAATTTATTCAAATAATTTAAAAGATGCATATAGATATACAAATATAGATTCAAATGGAACTATAAATTCAATAGAATCATATGTATTTAATAATACACAATATATCTCATACGATGAATCTAGCACATGGGATGTAGAATCAACTATGGAAGTAAACCAATTATTTGAATATGTAGAAATTATTAATGAAAATAATATTGATTCATATAATAAAACACATGATATAGACAATGGAAAATATATATTTGAAATACCATCAAATGAAAAATCTATAGATATATTAAATAATATATTAATAGATGCTGAAAAAGAAAAATTAGATAAAGAATTCCGTTTCACTAGTGCACAAAACACAAGTTATACAGTAATAGTAAATGATGAAAGTTATAATATAGAATCAATACATATAGAATCAACCGTATATACATCTAATGAAACATATAATGCAGAAATTAAAATAGATAATTTTGATTCTAATATTGATTCTATTACATTACCAGACGAATTATCTTCAGATGAAAATATATACACAGACACATATTATTCATTTATTAATATTTCACAAACAACCGAAAATAACCTTGAAGTAAGTATTGAAGAAGACGTTTCTGACATAGTTCAATCAATAAATATTATTACGCAAGAAAATGAATTTAATTTAGATGGTCAAGAAGGCGATTCTATATTATTGTCTCCAAATGAAGATTTTAATTTTGAATCACCTAATATACGCGTTACAGCATCAATGAATTCTGGTGATACGAGAATTGTTGGGGAGCACAAATTATCTGATAATATAGATGTTGAAAACGAATAATTATTTTAATTCATCAGGCATTTCCGATAAATCAAAATTTTCTGGTAAAAATTGGGTATATAACGAAGAAATTAATTTTGTATTTGTTTCTGGATTTTCTTTCGCATTATTTAGTATAACGAGAAGATTACCAATAGATGTTTTATCTACAGACTTAAAATCATTTATAATATCGTTTATTTGTTTCTTTACATCTAAATTAGCAGATTTTTCAAATTTAATAACAACATCCATTAAAGATTGACTTAAATACTTGCAACTTGCGTTTAGTTCTTTTTTTGTAAAATTTATATTATATTCTAAACAAAGTTCACGAACATAAATTTTAATATAATTTCCACATAAAACTAATTCTTCTTCAGTTACATTTTTAGATAATAAATAATTTTCTAATTCTTCAATATCTTTCATATGTAATAATATAAATATTAATATATAATAGTTTATTATTCTTGTAATTTAATATCTAATTCATTTTCTATTTTAGATATTTGTTTTTTAGATACATCGTTACGAATTGCTTCAGAATCCAAAATATAATTTAATACCTCGATATCTATATCAACGGAATTAGCTAATTCTTCTTTACTAATATTTTTATCATACAATTCTTTTTCTAATTTTTTACCATATTTATTCACTAAATATGGCGTTTCTACATTTCCATAATTTGGCCTAGTTTTTTCTACCCACTCATTATCTGGTTCTGCTGTTGTTGCATATTTATGCCATTCTTTTTTATGTTTAGAATTTTCGTTATTGGAATTATTTTTTACTTTATTTTTAGATTTTTTATTCGAACCATGATTCTTTTTACAGGTCTTGCACGCAATAACTATTGTTCCAGATATGTTTGTTTTATATACTTTTTCTTCAGCCCCACATAATTCACAAATATTTTCATCTAAGTTTACATCTTTTTTATTATCGTTTCTTGAAGAACCCGTAGAGTACTTTGCCATATTATACAATAACATATGATATTATATTAATGTTTGCGTGTTTAATTGTAATTCAGAAATTATTATAACGTTTTATACTATATAACTAGTATGAAAAACCATTTGAAAGTTAGTTTAATTATGTGGTTATTAATTTTTATTATCACATTATTTATTGGATTATCTCTTATGACAAACATAACATATGTTGAAGATACGACATTATCTTCAGAGGATATGACCGAAATTGAAGATATAGACGATATAGAGAATATAGAAAATATAAATGAAATAGAAGATGAACAAATACTTTTTGATACAAATGATGTTACTATAAAAATAGATAATAATTATAATATAGATGTTTACGTAAGTACAAATAGTATAGATGCATCTGTATCAACAACAGATGATAGAAATACAATCACATTAGATTCAGATATGATAGATTCTGAAATGAGTTCTACAGCAATGGTTGGTCTATGTATTACCGGTTTAGATTCTACTGATTCACCAACAAAAATTTCATTTGAAGATGAAAATAAAATGGTTGCAGATATTGATTTATCAGAGACAAATACGAGTCCAATTCACCAAGGTGAATCGGCTGAAAGTATAGTTGAAAGATGTACAAATATATAACTTTAATTACCTTAAATATTTAACATTATAAATTCATTATATATCAATGGTTAACTTAAATAAGATTGATATATCAAAAAATAATGCGATTATACTTTCTTTGTTCGTAGTTGGAGTAATGTTTCTATTTTTAATAATTGGGTATATAGGAATTCCGTTTATTGGAGATTCACCAGAAACAATTAATGCTAATGAGGCTGTTGATACTACAAAAACGGATGATGAAGTAATCTTTTCACTAGATGAAGAAATAAATCAAGAAAATGTTAATTTACTTATTGGAGATACAGAATATAATTGGAATGAAGATAATCAGATAATATTAGATTCTGAAGAAATTACAGATGATGTTAATATTGAAACGTATTCAGATGGAAATTTATATGATACATATGTGTTTGACTTAATGACGGAATCAATTTCAATTAATTCTGATTCTGAAAATTATATTGATGATGTTGAATCAACATTTATGATTGAGTTACAATCAGGAGAATTATCTGAATTGGAAGACATAGAATGGAGAATAGATGGTAATCTCGTTGAAAGAGATTCAACGCAAATTTCAGAAGCATTTAATGCAAATAACACGCATGAAATATCTGTATTAGCTACAATTAATGATTTTGAGTATCATACAGCAAAAAAAATAACAATTTTTGAACCAGATGAAGTTGTATTAGATGCTCAAGTAGATAAAAAAGATGTTGAAACATTAGAAGAATTACAATTTAATGTTACAGAAGTATCAAACCAAAGCGTTGAATCATTTAATTGGGATATGGATGATGGAACAAATAGGCAAGGTGATGAAATTGGACATTGGTATCAAGAAGAAGGTGAATATAACGTAACTGTATCAGGTACGTCTGAAGAAACAAATAGAGAAGGAACAGATAATATAATTATAAATGTTACAGAACCAGAAGAAGAAATTGATACATATCAATTTACTGTAAATGTTTTTGATTCAGAAACAGGTGAAGGATTAGATGACGCAGAAATAACACTTAATAACGCAATTTCAGAAACAACAGATGGAGATGGTTCAGAACAATTTGATGTTCCAGAAAATGAATATGAAATAATTGTTGAAAGAGATGGATATGATTCTGTTTCTGAAACACAATACATTAATGAAAATTCTGTTTTAGATGTTAGAATGTCTGAAGAATCAGAAGAAGAAGCGGATGAAGAAGATGAAGAACAAGATTTATCTGATGAAGAAGAATTATCTAATGAAGATGAAGAACAAGATACAAGCGCATCATTTGAATCAGAATCAACAGATGAAGATGAAGAAGATATCGATGAGCCAGAAGGATTAGACGCAATATTAGATAATATGGAAGGTAATGGAACAGTTGGTTCACCTTATATAATCACAACAATTCATGAATTACAAGCAATTGAAGCAGAACCAACAGCATCATATAAACTTGGAAATAATATTAATGCTGCTGAAACACAATTATGGAATTATATTGGACAAATAAATAACGAAAGACTAGGTGATTATGAAGATTATACATTTAATACAATATATTCTAATGTTATTGAAGGTTCTGAAGAAATAACAATTAATGGTGAAGATATTTCAGATGAAAATTATAATATAACACATGATGGACATGTAGAATTCACGTCTGAATTTATTGAAGAAGAAAATTATTCGCCGGGAGATTCTGTTGAAATATCATATGAATCAGACGAATATCACGGATTCACACCAATAGAAAGTGATGGATTTGCACCAGAATTAGATGGAAATGGATATGAAATACAAAATATGCATATTTATAAACCAGAAGAAAATAATGTTGGTATATTTACAAGTATTCAAGGAAGTGCAATATCTAACTTAACAATTAGTGGTGCAGAAATAGAAGGTAATGATTTTGTTGGTGTGTTAACAGGTCAATTAAATGGTGGTACAATCGAACATATATCTATTGGTGGTTCTATTACTGGTAATGAATATGTTGGTAGTTTATCAGGTGATACATCTGGAACGTCAATATCTAATTATGATGCTCTAACATCTATAACTGGTTCAGAAAATGTTGGAGGTATATCTGGAAATATAGAAAGTAGTACAAATATTAAACAAAGTTCTATTCAAACTCCTGAGAATGAATTAATACGTGGTGAATATAATGTAGGTGGACTCGTCGGTAATTCTGTTAATTCTGAAATAAATATATCTTATAGTTTAGCTAATGTACACGGTCAAGAAAATACAGGTAATCTAATAGGAATTCAAAGAACAAATTCTGAACTAAATAATTCATATACTACATCAAATATAATTGGTGATTATAATAATGACACCGTAGGTTCGACAGTTGGTATTAATAAAGGAAGTATTTCAAACATATATGCAGAAGTAAATAGTAATTATAAGCCACTTGGAGAAGATAGTGAAGTAGAATCAGATGAAATTATAGAACTTGAATCAAATGAAATGACAGGAAGTGAAGCAATAGAAAACATGAATAGATTTGACTTTGAAACAACATGGGAAGTAACAAATAATTATCCTGAATTCTTTACAGATGATATAGAAATACAATCCTTAGATGATACTATTGAAAACTTTAATGTTGTAGAATCAAATCGAAATACAGAAACGGGCGACATAATTTCTGAAACACCAATGTATGAAAATGAAAATACAGAAGAAATGTCTATAAATATTATAGAATCTGATATTGAAGTATATAGTTTCACTATTGATGCAGCGCAAATTGAAGTAGATGATGATGGAGAAGAAACATTAATACCAGAAATATATACTCCAGATACAAATGAACATTTACAAAATAATTATGCAGAATTAGAAGGATATATATTTAATGAACAAGAAATGGAATTAGATATTATATATACTTCATTAGATGAAAATCAAGAACCAATTGAACAGAATACAAATATATTTATTCTTGAAATTGCAAATTCAGAAGAAATTAATCCTAATGTTCAAATAAATAATGATATTCAAAAAGGAGATATAACACAATTTGAGTTAGTACAAGGTGAACATTCTATTTATATCGAAGCAGATGGATATCTTCCAAAACAAAAAGATATTGAAATATCTGATGAAGATAAAATAACATCTGTAGAACTTGAAGAAGCTCCAAAAGTTGATTTAGATGTAGAAGTATCAAGAGAATCAGAAATAATGATAAATGAAGAAACAAAATCAGCTAATGAAGATGAAACCGTTACATTTGAAGATTTACAATATGGAGAATATAAAATAACAATTGAATCAGAAGGATTGAGTGAACCAATAAAAGAAATTATAAATATAGAAGAAGAAGATAAATCTATTACATATGATTTAGATAACCCATTATTAACAATTAGTACATTTGATAATGATTCTGGTGATGAAATAGAAACGAATATGTCTATAAATGATATAACACGAATTAATTCAACAGAAACATATGTTCCACTTAGAGAAAATGAAGCATTATTCAATCTTGTTATTGAAAAAGACGGTTATGAAACTATGTCTGAATCTGTTGATATTGGAAGAAATCCTGATGGAGAGTATGAAAATGAAAACCTTGATTTAAACTTAGACCCAGAATAGAAAGTTAAAATATACAAAAAGTTTATTCTGGTTTAGTATAATTATTTTACAATGGAGAAATATCAAAAAGATTCGAAAATACATATTAATAATTTATATACTAATGAAGGTATTGCAGAATTAACAATTGATGCTATACAATTATCAAATGTTACATCAAATAACATAGTATCAATTCAAACGGCTAGTTCTGATATAGAACATCCACCACTTGTTAATGTTATATTTGATACAGGATATACAAAAGTTTCTAAATCATATAGAATAGACCCTTTTGTATTACCACCTTTTGAAAATGAAAAATATAAGCTATTTGGTAATTTATTATATTATTTAGAAATAGAATGGGATGAATTATATAAATTAATCGGTGAAAAAATAAAATTTAACACAAAAAATTTTACAATTATAAATAATAAGAATAAAAGTTCAAATTATAATTATTTAATTGATTGTAATAAATCGAATTTATATCATGAAAAAATAGATTCTTTATTTATTGACTTAATATATAATCAAGCACATAATTTAAAATTAAAATATGCTACCGTTGAAGAGATTAATGTTATAAAAAATTATGTTAAAATAACATTCAAATTACCTTATGAAGAAATTTTTATTCAAAAATTGCCATTAAATAAAAATGTTGATTTTTCATATGAGAAAATTTTTGATACAGATGTTATTGGGCCGAAACAAGATAAATCATATACATTTTGGAAATTTTGTGAAGATACACTCGGATATATACCAAATCAAGAAGATTATTCTAAAATAATTAATGAACAAGTAGATGTGGTGTATACGGTTTCAGGTTGGAAAATAAAGCAATCAATGAAAAATATAAATTATTAATAATATATAATAATATTACTATTTTTTAATAACAATATTACTATTGTTTAATAGTAAAAATTATTTATTTATAATTCCATTAAAATAAAGAGGTTTGAATCATAATAATATAATAACATAAATGGATAAAACAAAAAGTTTATCAAATGAAACTATAACAAAACTCAATGAATTTAATCCTATAGATGAATCTATAGAAATTAATAATAATATCACATCTTATGCCAAAATAAAATCTGTAAAAATTCCATCTATTGACAAATTATTAGATTCTGAATCTCCATTCATTACATTAAAATTAACGCATGAAAAAATTGTAGACGATTTAACACTCAAAGTTTTTATTGATGCATTTACATCTAATAACAATCAATTTTTATTATCAGAATTATTATCATATTATAATTTAGATATAAATTCTATTACAAAATTAAAAAATAAAAAATTGCCCGTAAAAATTAAACGTCATGATGATATTTCTTATGAATTAATACCAGACATAGATTCATATAAAAATCCAGACGTGTATAAACTAAATAATGATAACTTATTAAATACAAAATATAAAAATCTATATTTGGTTTTAAAAGCACAAAAATACAATAAAGCTAAAATAAAAGAAATTATAGAATTAGATAAAGATATTAAAGTTGGATTCGAAATACCATTCTGTAATAAAATTAAATATATTTATTTTTCTAAAGAAAGAAGTGAATATAAAATCATGTTTTCTTCATTAGTTCAATATATTTTAAATCGTCCACCTATTTCTGTAAAAGAATATAATGTATTATTAAATAAAGAAATAAAAATGAGTTATATAGATGGGTTTGATATTGATAAAAATATTAAAAATGAAACAAAAAGTTATAATTATACATTTTTTCAATTTATCGATAACAACAGAAAGACAGTTCTAAATAAATTTTTATATTTTACAGGAATATTTACATTATTATATTCTCTTACACCATTAGCAATGATTCCTATCTATATATCTAATTCATATAATATGTTTATTTTTATTTTAATATTCTTTTCAATTATTTCAATTGTTACTGGAATAGATATTCATAAAAAATATAAAAATAGATAATAATTTTAAATTGATACTTATAAACCAAAATCGAAATTATTAAATTAATACAATAAAAATACTTGTTATATGAATAATAAATATACATTAAAATGTTTTGAAATTATCGATGAATGGGAAGAATTAGACTCTTTTATGGATGAAATGTGTTTATATATTAGAATTAAGCCATGTAATAAAGATGAAAATAAATTAAAGAAAGTTCGCGTAAATAAATATGGCTGGTTACAAAACTATATTAAAGATTTAAAATATAATTCTGAAGATATTATTAATAAACAAATATATGTTATTTTTAATGAACAAAATGAAATCGAGTGTTTTGGAAATGATATTAATTCTGAACGAATTAAAGAAATAATTACTTACCAGAATGGGTCTGAACAATCTAAAATTACGCCGTGACTAGGACAAATATATTTACAATGACGTTTATACATATAAGATTCACACATAGGACATTGTGGCGTTGTTGGTTCCATGTTAAATAATTATTATAACACATTATATTTTTTATGTTTATTCATAAAGTATTAATAAGGTGTAATTATAATACAATATTATAAATGGATGAGACAAAAGAAAAAAATATAAATAAAAATGATAAAGAAGAATATTCTAATTCTAAATCTATTGATGAAGAAAATACGAATATGGACGAAAATGAAAGAAAAAATAAAATAAATGAAGATGAAATAGATAATTTGATTGGTGGTTTAGATATTGAAACAAGTAAAGATATACATGTTCCTGAAAAGTTAATAGACCAAGTTATTGGTCAAGACAGAGCAAGAAATATAATTAAAAAAGCAGCTAAACAACATCGTCATGTTATGATGATTGGTTCACCGGGAACAGGTAAATCTATGCTGTCAAAAGCAATGACAGAAATGATGCCTAAAGAAAATCTTAAAGATGTTCTTATTTATGAAAATGAAAAAGATAAAAATGAACCAAGAGTAAGAACAGTTCCCGCAGGGAAAGGAAATTCAATTGTTCAAGCACATCAAGAAGAAGCAAATAAGAAAAATAGAACATATTCTATTATAATGTATATTATAATTATTGCTATTATATTTTATACCATTATTGCTGGTCAAATAATATTTGGTATTATTGCAGCAGCATTAATATATATTGTATTTAGATATATTAAGAAAGGAACAGAAGCTAATATCCCCAATCTTCTCATTGATAATTCTGATAAAGAAGAAGCTCCTTTTGAAGATGCAACAGGTGCTCATGCTGGAGCATTACTAGGGGATGTCAGACACGACCCATTTCAATCTGGTGGTATGGAAACACCAACGCATAATAGAGTTGAAGCAGGTGCAATTCATAAATCAGATAGCGGAGTATTATTTATCGATGAAATTAATACGTTAGATGTTCGGTCTCAACAAAAATTAATGACGGCAATACAAAATGGAGAATTTTCAATAACAGGACAGTCTGAACGTTCTTCAGGAGCAATGGTTCAAACACAACCTGTCCCAACAAACTTTATCATGGTTGCTGCTGGAAATATGGATGCTATCGAAAATATGCATCCTGCATTACGTGATAGAGTAAGAGGATATGGTTATGAAGTATTTATGGATGATACTATAGAAGATACACCTGAAAATAGACGAAAATATGCTAGGTTTGTTGCTCAAGAAGTAGAAAGAGATGGTAATATACCTCACTTTGAAAAAGATGCTATTAAAGAAGTTGTTTTAGAAGCTAAAAGAAAAGCAGGTAAAAAAGGAAAAATAACTTTGAAATTGCGTAATTTAGGCGGTATTGTAAGAACAGCAGGAGATATTGCAAAAGATAAAGAATTAAATTATGTTACAAGAGAAGAAGTTATAGAAGCAAAGAAAATGTCTCAAAGTATTGAAACACAATATGTAGATAAAATGATTGAAACAAAAAAATCATATGATACAACATCTAATAAAGACGCAGAAACAGGACGTGTTAATGGATTAGCTGTAATGGGTAATGATTCTGGTATTGTATTGCCTGTAATGAGTAAAGTAACGCCATCACAACATAATGAAAAAGGTGAAATTATTGCTACAGGTAAATTACAAGAAATTGCTCGTGAAGCTGTAGATAATGTTAGTGCAATAATTAAATCTGTAGGTGATGTAGATTTTACATCTAAAGATATTCATATTCAATTTGTTCAAACGCATGAAGGTGTTGATGGAGATAGTGCAAGTATTACAGTTGCAACAGCAGTTCTTAGTGCCATGGAAAACATACCAATAAAACAAAATGTCGCAATGACAGGAAGTTTAAGTGTAAAAGGAGATGTATTACCTGTTGGTGGAGTAACTCATAAAATAGAAGCTGCGGTTAAATATGGTTTAGATACTGTTATAATTCCAAAAGCAAATGAAAACGATGTTATGATTGAAGAAGAATATAAAGAAAATGTTAATATAATACCTGTATCTCATATAACAGAAGTTTTAGAGATTTCATTAGATGATACAGATAATAAAAAAGAATTATTAAATAGATTATCAAAATTAGAAAATATTTCATAGTATTTACATTAATAATATAGTATTTTAAAATAAATATATTATCGTGAATAAAAATATAGATTCTTCACCATTAATTTTTGATATATATTACTATATACGTCAATTATTAACTCCAAATCAAGATTTAAAATACGTATTCGCTGAATCTATACTAATTAGTTTAATTATATCTATATCTTATTATACTATGTATGAAAATATAATATTACCTATAACTATAGTTACATCATTTTTACTAATACCAACCATTCTATTTATAATTATTGAGCCAGATAAAATACATTTAGAAGAAAAAGTATTATCAATATCTATAAATAGATTTTTTCATATATCAATAATTAGTTTAACACCAATAATAGTATTATATATATTTACAAACATATTTAATATAATTATAACTTTATTTTTATTGTTGTATTGTTTTAGTCTTTATTGGCGTTCTAAAAAATATATATCCGAACCAAAATTTTATGTAAACATTCATTCTGATATATCTACAGACTGGTACAAAGCATCAATATATCTTGAGAAAGGAATTAAACAATTACAAAATAAAAAATACATTAGGTCTTTCTATTGGTTCAAAAAAGCTCAGAAAAAATATAAATATATATCAGAAAATGAAAAACGTATTAGTTTAAAAGAAGGTGCAGAAGCATTAAGTCAAGCAGCATTATTTTATTCTGAATTAACTTTCACAGATAGTTTGAAATCTAAATTATACTACAGAAAAGGAGATAAACGAATAAAACAAGCAAATCAATTTTTCTCAACAAGATTTTGTGATAGTTGTAACAAAAGAAAACATATTGATGATGTATCCTTATTTGAAGATGGAAATATATATTGTAAGTTTTGTCAGATAAATAGACAAAAGAAAACATATAATACAAATAATAATACAGAGAGTAAAATGTCACGTAAAGAAGCAAAAAAATTATTAAATATATCTGGAGCGGTAACAGAATCAGATATTAAAAGTGCTTTTAGAAAAAAAGTTAAACAAGTACATCCTGATTTAGGTGGTTCAGAAGAAAAATTTAAAAAAGTTCAAAAAGCGCGTGATATTTTATTAAATAAATAACAAATAGAGAAAAACTTTTAAGATGTTGTATAGAAGTTCTATATGACCATGTCAATTCGACTGCCAATCGTTATCAATTCAACGCCAGATAGCATTCAGTCGAAACTATGTCATGGAAATGAAAAAATTAATAAATATATCTGGAGATTTAGAAATAAAACTAATAAAGGAATCCATTTAATTATTACTCCATTCAAAGATAACAAAGATATCAACTGGTGTATAAAAATTTTCAATGTTGAGTGGAATGGTGAAGATTATACAGAAGACAATAAACCATTATATACTCATACAGAATCTAAATTTAATGAAGCTATTTCTTGTGCTAATAAAAAAATCACTCATTTATTTGAAAATGAATATAATCATATAAACAATTAAAAAGCGAATCATTCTTATTGTATAAACTATATATTATACATATGGGATTATTTGCCGTCCAAACAACAGCAAGTCATGAATCGACTAGTGCAGAAATGATAGCTAATGATGCATCTGAAAAAATATATGCAGCATTATCTCCAGAATCAATGACGAGTTATATAATTGTTGAAGCAGAAAGTGAAGAAGCTATAAAAGAAGCAATAGAAGAAGTTCCTCACGCTCGTAAAGTTTTATCACAAGAAACAATACTATCTGAAATTGAACAATTCTTAACTCCTACAAGTGATGTTAAAGGTATTTCAGAAGATGCCGTTGTTGAATTAACAGGTGGTCCATTCCAAGGAGATAAAGCTAAAGTAACGAATGTACAACAATCTAGTGAACGTGTAACTGTTGAATTATATGAAGCCACAGTTCCAATACCTGTTGAAGTTCGTGGAGACCAAATACGTGTTTTAGATAAAGATGAATGGGATGAAGAATAAGTTAATAATATATTAACAGTAAGTATTGAGTTATAACTTATTCTAATTGAGCATCTAATACGCTAGATATAGTATCTGCATCAAAACTTGGTATTGCTTCAGAGTCTACGTCATCTCCATCTATAAATACGGTAGGTGTTCCTTGTACACCTCTTTCATCACCATTTTGTTTATCTGCATCAATAACAGGTTGATACAACGAATTAGAACCTCTTTCTAAAATTTCTGTTGATTCTTCAGCAATATCTAATTCTTCTAGCAGTTGATTCATTACATCAACGCTTATATTTGCTTGATTTTCATATAATAATGTTTTAAATTCGAAAAACTTTTCGGTTCCTTCGAAATCTTGAACGGCTCTAGCTGTATTTGCCATTTCAGAAGACCATCTATTGTGAGTTGGAATAGGCCAATCATAATGATGAATACTTACAAGACCTTCATCAACATAATCAGAAACAATTTGAGGTTTTTCATCTAATTCAAATTGTTGACATGCGGGACATGCAAAATCTTCATATACATGTAATTCTAGGCCTGTATCCTCATCCCCAAGTACGGGCCTAGGTAATTCTGATACTTGTTCTCCGGGTTCTATACAACCAGCTAATGCAATGCTTCCTGCACCAATTGAAGTTAACATGAATTTTCTTCTATTCATACATATAATTATACGTGATAAGTATATAATTATTACGGCAAGAAGTTTATACTTAAATTCTGCTCGTTAGAGAAATATATAATAATTGTATTGCTACTAATATAGATATAGTATCAATTAAATATAATGAAAATGGAATGCTTATAATTGGAGGTCCATTATATATCAAACCAGTAAATATTACTAGTAATGGAGGTATAACAAAACCAACAATAGTTATAAATTCAGGGATAGATGATATTTTTAATGGGAATGACAAAGATGTATTTTTATATATTGAAGTATAAGAACATAACGTTTTTACAGTTAAATATGAAAAAATATACGATAACGTAATTAAAATAACAATTGTTAATCGTGTTGAATCATCAATAAAATAAAATAAATCACTAATATGTGAAATAAATATAAATATTGTTGTTATAATACCACTTATTATTGTTAAAACAGTTAACCTCGATGCTGCACGAACATAATCAATTGTTTTAGAAACATTTTTTATAGAAGGAACTTCTTTTATATTTTCATTTCGTTGTTTTATTGAACTTAAAATTAATCCAGTTAATGCAATTAAAGCACTTACACCTATAACAATATAATTAATTGGTTCATTACTGTAATTAAATAATATAAATAATAATATAGATGATAATATCGTTATTAATACTAAAAAGGTACCAATGCTTAATGGATTAATAAATTCATTAAGAACATATTTCGGGGTGGGAAGTTTTTTATTTGAATACGGACGAGGAATTCCAGATTCAATATTTTTATTGTTTTTACTCATATAACTTCTGTATAACTATCATCGTATATAACTATTAAATATTTCGCTTATATGATATATTAATTAAAAGCTAAAATTTAATTAAGAAATGTCAATTGTAGTTGAATTATCATCCAAATCTACATCTACGCGTGGGAGCGTAATTTCCAATACGCCATTTTCAAATGTTGCTTCACTATCTTCTGGAATAACTTCATCTGGTAAAGTAAACGTATGAGAAACAGATTCTCTACGCATATCTTCCGTGGCTTCTGCACTTACGCGAACTTGTTTTTCATCTGACTGGATTGAAATTTGTTCTTCAGAAAAACCAGGTAAATCAACCACGACAAGAATATGTTCTTTTTCTTCAATAACATCATACAATAATTTATGAACCGAATTATTCATTGTAAATTCACTATCAAATAATGGGTGATTATTAAATAATTCATTAAACATATTTGTAGGTTCTTGTTCGATACTATTTGACTGTTCTTCAACATCTTCAGCAATTTTATTTAATTGTTCAATTAATTTTTTAAAATCCATATCTATAATATAGTAGGTTTAGAATAAAAAGGTTATGGGTGATTAGATTACATTATTTGCAGAGAATAATAATATCCGATAAGTAATATAGAATTATATGCTCCATGAATAATACTCGGAATTAAAATAGATTTTTTCTTTTCATATATATAACCTAGAATCAATCCAAGTAAAAATGTTGTAATAACATACACTAATGCTCCTTGACTTATTCCTCCCGCAGCAGGAATATGAATTAACCCAAATACAAAACTTGCTAAAATTAATCCTTTATTTACACCATAAAAATCTCTTAAAACACCTTGAAGAATTCCTCTAAATAAAAATTCTTCTATTGGTCCAATAAATAATAACATAATTGGAACAAAATATAAAATATAAACAGGATTTTCATCTACAATATCAAATAGTACATTTTCAGCCATATCTACGTTTACAATTGTTGAAACTAACAATAAAATTATATTTGCTACTAATAATGCTATCGTACCAATAATTATCCATGAAATAAATGACTTAATTTGAATTTGATTTAATTTATCCCAATATACTATTTCAAAATAATTATACCCGTTTCTATTTTTGATTATATACATAAAAATTAACGTTCCTAATCCCCAAGAAAAAATTTCAAAAGAAGATAAAAATAATATCTTTGAGATATTATTCGGTTCTCCGATTAATAACACAATAGGGATAGCTAACATCATTGTGAATATAAATCCAAACAATAAAGGTGATACAGATTTAATTAATGCTTCTTTTGTTTTATTTATATTAATCATATACTATTATTATTTATTACACATATAAAAATAAAGGGGTTTCATACCAGTTTAAATAAAGGATAAATTTATCAATTATAACAACAATATATAAACTACAAACCGTGTCATATTATAAACCACCCGAAATAGATTACGATAAATATTCAAATAAACAATTAGTATTGATACCACTTTTATTAGTGTTTATTGCTGTGTCAATACTAGTTGTCTGGACTCTTTTAACAGGATTACCTGTTGACAGAGGTATGGCGTTTGTTGGAGGAACGGAAGTTCGAATAGATGTATCAGGTATAGACAATCCTGAAGAACAAATTGATTCTATATTTGATTCACAACAAGATAGCATTTCTTCTGTACCGGGTACAGGAGAATATATTGTAACATTTGCTTCCGGCGTCACTACACCAGATGATATAGAGAATAGTATAAATGAAGAACCAAATATGAGTTTAACAGAATTAAGTCAAATATCTCCATTACTAGGAGGTGATTCACAACAATTAGCACTTATGGCTCTTGGTGTATCATTTGTATTGATGAGTTTGTTTGTATTTGTAATATTCCGGTCAATAATTCCATCATTTATTGTGATACTAAGTGCTATCAGTAATATTACGATAGCCTTAGCTGCAATGAATATAGCTAGTATACCATTATCAATGGGCACAGTTGGTGCATTACTTATGTTAATTGGTTATGGTATTGACTCTGACATACTTATGAATACATATGTATTAAAAGAAAACAAGATATCATTTAATGATAGTATTCAAGAAGCTATGAGAACAGGTGTTACGATGAATGTAACAAGCCTTGCAGCAATGTTAATGATGACTATTGTTGCAACAGCATTTAGTATTGAATTATTAGCACATATGGGATTCGTGTTAGCTGTAGGATTAACAGCAGACCTTTTAATAACATATATGCTCAATGTTAGTATATTGAGATACTATTTAACAAAAACAGGTGATTATGTATGAAATCAATTAAAAAATATTGGAGAATTTATCTTCTTGTAATCGTTACAATAATAAGTTTAACCATAATATTTAGTCCAGCAATACCCGGTTTAGATATTGTTGAAAGCACAGAAACAACAGATGAAAATCCATCATGGGACCAAAAATACACCAGCTTACAATATAGTATTGAATTAGCAGGAGGTACAAGAATACGAGCACCATTAATTGGAGCTACAGCAGAAAATGCCGATATTGGTTCCCAAGACATAAATGAACTAGAAGAATCGATAGCTGAAGACTTTGATGAAGCTAGCTCAAGAGATATATTCATTTCAGAAATGGATGATGAAGATGAAGATGGTTACTATGTAGAAGTAACATCTGAAGATGCAGATACAGATATACTTGAAAATTCATTGCAAAGAAATGATATAACATATGAGTCTGTAAGAGATGGAGTAACACCAAGTACCAGAGATGAAGCTGTATCTGTATTACAAAGTAAGTTAGATGAAGCCGGATTATCTGGTGGAAGTGTTCGTGTTGTAGAACTTTCAGATGGAACAGAATTTATTCTTATAGAAGTTCCAGATATAGATAGAGAAAGTACAATAGAACTTATTGAAGAAAGAGGAGAAGTAAATATAGATATTTATTATGATGAAAATAACGATGGAAACTACTTACAAGAAACTATTTTAACAACAGATGACTTTAGAACTGTTGGTTCTGCTAATACAGGTGATGAACAACAACCACCGCACGTTCCTGTTGTATTAAACGATGATTCTGCACACGAATTCCAAGAAAAAGCCGTTGAATCTGGCGTAGCAAGTGGTGGAGGTTCAACATGTACATATGATACAGACAAAAATAATACAGAACCTTGTTTGCTTACCGTTGTTGATGGAGAAGTCGTATATTCTGCAGGAATGGCAGCTAATTTAGCAAGCAGTATGTCTTCTGGAACATGGGCAGATGACCCTAACTTTATACTTCAAACAGGAAGCTATGAAGAAGCACAAAATCTAGCTGTAAACTTACGAGCAGGAGTTATGCCAGCACAACTTGATATTGGTGCCGGAGAAGTAAGTTTCGTTTCAGCACAACAAGGAGACCAATTTAGATTTATTGCGTTAATTATTGGTATACTAGCAACACTAACTGTTGCAACAAGTGTCGCTTTAAGATATGGTAAAGCAAAAATTGCAGCACCAATGATAATAACAGCATTTTGTGAAGTGATTATACTTCTTGCAATCGCAGCATTATTAAATTATCCTATTGATATTGCTGTTATAGCTGGTTTTGTTGCCGTAATTGGTACGGGTGTAGACGATTTAATTATAATTGCAGACCAAGTTATGGGGGGTAAAAACCCCGCTAGAAGCAGTAAAATATTTGATAGAAGATTCAAAAAAGCTCTAGGAATTATTCTTGGTGCCGCAGGAACCACTATACTAGCACTTGGACCATTAGCAATATTAGAATTAAACGAACTACAAGGATTTGCTATATTTACTATTATTGGTGTAATAGCAGGTATAGTCTTAACACGACCAGCATATGGTGATATGTTACGATACTTATATGCAGATAACTAATTATCCATAGGTTTGATATCCGTATAATTCTTCACCTAATTCTGAAGTAACCGTGAACTCTACGCTATCTCCTTCATCAACCCAATCAACATCCGAATCATTTTCATATATAGCTGTATCTATTTGACTTAATAATACATTTTCATTTTCTGAAATAAATTCTATCTGCGTAGGTAAATTTACAAACTTATATCTAATGTCCTCAATAAATACAATTTCTGGCCAATCATCTCCTAAATCGTGATTTGGTAAAACAACATCATCATATCCATCATTAACATCAACAACACGATATGGCGTACCATCATCAAATTCAATAGTTATTGTTGTAGTAACATCTAATTCATATATAGAATCTACACCATCTTCACTCATAATGCGTAACGAAACTGGATACGTATTTGCTTCCTCGTATGTATGACTTACAACAGAATCTGTCGTATTTTTAGAATTACCATCACCAAAATTCCATTCATATGTAACATCTGTATCATATTCACTATTACTAGCATCAAATGTGTAACTAAACCCATCTTCTTCAACAACTTCGAAAGTAGAAAATACATCAGATAAAACATCTACTTGAATAGTTTCAGAATGAATATTCCCATCTATATCTTCTGTTGTCAATGTAATATTATATGTTCCTTGTTCAGAAAATGAATGATTTACAAATTCACCTTCTTGTATCGTTCCATCTTCAAAATCCCAAGAATAAGATATAATATCATCAGAATCTTGAGATATAGAATTTTCACCAGATAAAGATAATTCTTCATCGGGTTCTAATTGAATACTTGGATTCGAAGATAAAATATTTGATTTATCTTCAATATTTATATTAAATGAATCTTGTTCTGTATTATTAAATCTATCACTTACAATTAAATTAACATTATATTCTGATTTTCCACTAAAATCTCTACTTATAGACTCACCGTATAAAGTAATACCATCATCAAATTCCCATGTATATGATTCAATCATATCTGTATTTGAAATATAATCTTCTGCAGAAATAACCGTATCTTCTTCACCAGAAATAGACATATCTGATACAGTAAATTCTTCTATTGATTCTATTTGTGAACCTAATTCATATAATATCATTCTTTCTCCAGAATAATTAATAAATAATTCTACATTTTCAATATAATTATCTCCTCTTTCACTCAATGAAATAAATACATTATCACCTTCACCATGCAATAATGCAGATTCGTTCTGTTCGAATCCATCATCATATGTTATTTTTAATTGCAATTCTTCGTCTATTCCAATACCACTATGTTGATAAATTACCAATCCTTCATCTGTATAATCTACACTATACTCATTCTCCGAAATACTAGGCGATAATAATTCCGTCAACCCAATATAAATAGGAATTGAAATTATAATCAATAATAGTATTACAATTATTAATTGTAATTTTTTAGAATTAACTAAATCTCTCGTATTCATAATTATAATTATACGTACATTACTAATACTTTAATGAATCACAAATCAATATTTATTCAGAAATAAATATAACCCTATTCATGTAATTAATATCTGTGAGTAAACAACATAATATTAAAAACCCATTTAATAATGATAAAGAAGGAACAGCTACACATTTAAGTACTTGGAATATGAACAATATTAATCAAAAATTTATTTGGTCTAAAAAACCTTATAGATTAGTATCTGAATACGACTATGAACTAAACGTCGTGTGTATACAAATATATTATCAAAATAAAATTGTAAAAGAATTTAATAAACCAATGTATGCTCAACAACCCACTGTTGAAAATATAACTCGGACAACACAAAAAACAATTACAGAATATCTAGAATCATGGTAAATTATATGTAAAAATTGATATAATATTGAAAATATAATAAATAAAAATCTATTAGAAATATTTTTTGTAAGACTTGTAACAACCATCATATTCGTAGACATTAATATCCATTTGTGTTCGAATTAATTTAAAATAGAGATACATATAATATGCAAATCCCGGCAAAAATAAAATTATAGAAATTGATATAAATAAAAATATTGCATTAATTCATATTGATAATAATAATGAAAAACATATTCATGAATGTCTTAAAAAGTGTATTTAAACTATTCTGTCATTTCATTTTCTTCAGGAGGATTTTTGAATAATTCTAATGCAAATATAATAACACCTGCAAATAAAGATATGAATGGCGCAACAATCGTTCCCACATTAACACGACATGTATTAAAACCATTATCTGGAGAATAAACAAAATTTAATCCTTCCATCCCTACTGGAACAAGAACATCACCGTATTCATCTTGTGGTATTGTTGTACAAGTTGAAAATGGAAGTTCAGTCCATGATTGCGTTACTAAATAAAAATAAATAATAAAAGCACTTACTAATAATACAGATAATCCAATTTTATAATTTTTCATAATATATATGATATTTCCATATAAAAATATCTTCCCCCATTTTAAGATTATATACATATATTACAGCATAAGAAATCAAAATCTTTAATAATAAGTCTATCATCTATTTTAGTATGCACATTCCCGCAATGGACTCACTTCGACAAGAACGTATGGGACTTATCACAAGCGAAGACGAATCTATTATTATGCTAGTTCAAGATTACGTTCAAACAGAAGATACAAATGAAATGGGTGCATATGACCCTATCGAAAGTATGTCTCGCCCATTTCCATACCTTGCTACAACAAACAGTCAAGTTGTTTATGTAGAAAATTTTATTAAAAATAATAAACTTAAACCCGTATCTGAAAATATTATTGAATATGCATCATACCTATACGAATCTGTTCAGAATAAAGAATGGATAGATGAAATTAAAAACTATGATGATTCTCACTTAAATAACGTAGAAAATGAAATTAACTTGGGTCTTCTTACCTTCGTATCTTCGAGTACTCCACCTACAACACTATATCGAATGATGTACGAATCTGCTCATAAATATATGGATACAAAATACGATAATAATTCATCACTATTTAATAATCCGCTTACAGATATTGAAGGTAGAAAAAGATATGAATTTTCATATCTGCCATCAATCAAAGAAGTTGATTCATGGAATTTAAAACATTATCATACAGATACAATTACCGATGAAGATATTCATGTCCATGCTGAATCAATTTGGCTACGTTACACCATTGGAGAAACTACAGAAGAACGCCCACTTATTATTATGAAAAATAGTGAATCTGTATGTATGGCTATGTCACCAAACGTCACATATGGAGATAATGAACATGATGATGCTTCAAAAGATTTAATTACGCAAATTCTAGATGAAGATAAAAATTCTAATTCTTCACTTGTGACAAATAATATTTCAGAGTTAGAAGGAACACGAACTATTGAATATCTAAAAAATTATTAATAATTATTTCTAATATATGTAATTAATTGTTTTTCGGTTTCAAAAATCTCTGTTCGTTTAATCTTTGAATGTTCATATTCATCAATATAATATAATCCTTCATTATACCATAAACCAATAGATTTATCATCTGTTAAATTCGTAAAAGTATAATTATATTTCTCCACATTAGATATATCCTGAAGATATTTCGAAGGTAATTCTTGAACTATCTTTTTAACCGTATTCTCAAATCTCACACTTCCTTTTCTACCCCCCAAGTAATATAAGTTTTTAAAGTATATTTATAAAATAAATCAATCCATTAATTCTTTAATATCATCTTCAGAAATATATTTTGGTGCACCTTTCACTTGGACAGAAAGTGCCCCATATGCATTTGCCATCTTTAAATTATCTTCTTTAGATTCATTATTCAACCATGATGAAATCAATCCTGACATAAATGAATCACCTGCACCAACCGTATCAAAAACATTTTCAACCGTGTATCCCTCATGATGTGCGATTTCATTTGAAGAATATAACGTACTCCCTGCAGGGCCATGTGTTACAACAACGTCTTTTCCATCATTAACCACAGCACCAATAGAACCATGACGTTTCGTAAATTCTTCTGATTCCCCTCTATTCATTTGAATTAAATCCGCTAATTTTACGGTATCCTCAAATGATTCGTCAAAATAACCTTGCGTAGGATTGAAACTAATTGTCATATCTTCATCTTTTGCTTTATCAGCAAACAATTTAGCCATATCTGAATGAAAAGACGTAATATGAACATGGTCAATATTACCCCAAATCTCATCAGAAATATCTTCTGGTGTGAAACTATCTAAATTTTGGTCTTCATGCATATATTGTGGATTCTTATCAGGAGTAATAACGGCACGAATCTTTGTAGTTGTATTATCATTATTTTGAGGAGTTGCTAATGTAACGCCGTGTCGATTTAATGAATTTACAACTTTATCACCTCTTTCATCATTACCAACATCACCCGCAAGATACACCTGACCAACTTTATTATTTGTTGCAAGTAATGTTGCTGTATTTGTCGCACCACCTCCAGCAGAAATAAATGATTCAACTTTACAAGAACGTTCCTGTCTTAATTCATTATTTGCATATAATATTTCATCTAAATTTACATGTCCAACACAAAGTATATTTGGTTTTGTCATATATAGAATTATATATTATACATACTTAAAATTAGTTATTTTTCTGTGCTTGTTCAAAATATTTATTAGCATCGATATTATCATCTTCTTGCATGTATAATCGTATAGCTGTTAAGTAAACTTCAGCAATACTTTTCCATTCTTTAAAACTATCTTGTGAATCTTTTATTGAATATAATAATTCTTCATCAATTTCTCCATCTGGTTCACGAGCTAACTTTTCTTCGATTTCTGAATACCTTTCTGATTCTTTTTTGCGTTGTTCACTAACAGACTTATTTAATAATTTAACAGTTTCCCCTAATCTATTTACTTCTTGTTCTAACTTTTCAACTTTTTCTGATGAATTACGAGAATTATTACTGGTATTATCAGAATTAGTAACATCAATAGATTCAGATGAATTTATATTATTTATCTGGTCTACAACAACATTTAATTGATTCTTCATCCCCTCGATTTCTTGTTGGAAAGATTTTAATTGTTCTCTTGTTAAGTTAAGTGTTTCTTCTTCATCATTAACTTCTTTTCCTAATACTCTTGGGCCAGCTTCACCACTCCGAATTGCTTGCATACCTTCATCTGTAATCTCTGCAATTTTAGGTGGTGTTCTTTCACCTTCACCAGATTCTGCACGACTAATCTCAATCCAATCTAAACCATCTAATTTTCTATACCTGTGATTTATCTGACCTCGTGACATTCCGGTTTCAGAACGTAATGTAGTAGTGTCAGCACTACCACCATATTCTAATAAAACCTTTAGAAAATCTTGAGATAATTTATCAACGCTCATATAATATTATATTATTATACAGGGGTTATATATTTAATTAACAAAAAATGAAAATTTTACACTTCAACCATGTAAAAACCATATCAAACCATATCACACACGGTATAAAATATTACTCATATATACACAATTTCTATTAAAAAATAAATAAAAAATTTTAACACTAGTATAAAATTAACTCACACTGATTTCTCAAAACATTCTTTGGAACAAAAATGACGGTCAATCCCATCATTAATATGATAAGTAATTTCCCATTCTGATTTAGATGAAAAATATGTTTCACAACCTGAACATTTTCCTCTAGAACTTGCTTCTCTCAATGATGTAGATTGGAATTCCATATCTTCCATAAAATAGTTAGCCTCATTAGCATGTAGCCACTCAACTAGTTCTTTCTCATCTTCTGGAGAAATTACAATCATTCCTGCAAGAGAAGAATTATATTTACTATTGCGAGGATATGTTAATGCAACTCCACAATTTGATATATCATCTGAAGGATTTACTTGAATCTGATTAACAATAATATCAACGGGACCTTCAACATTAATAGATGTACCTTCATTATAAATTGTTGCCCTAAAGGTTACATCTTTATCTTTGTTAATATCGTGAACCGTTATATATGAAGTCTCCATCATCCTTACCAATATATTGGATACAGATATACATAATACTTTCTTTTTGTGTTGAACAGATTATTATATATTATTAATACACAACTAAGATACGCAACTAAAATACAAATAATATAAAATTCATACACTTTATAGTAAACGTAAATTTTATTTCATTCTGTAAATACAAAAAATATTATTATTTTTAACATGTAAATTTTGTAGTAATAACTAATAATATAAAACAGTCAAAAGTGTAAAATTCATTTACTCATTTTCATAGTAAATAAAATTTATTTGATATTTAATCTAGCGAAAATATGACTATATACGTGCTATTTTCACTACAAACGGTAGACCGTGTTAACCGTGTTACTACCGTTTCATAGTATACCGTGTTTAAACCGTTTGAAATGGTGTTAGCCCCTCCACGACATTACCTTATGGACTCCCCCTTAATTCAAAAGAATGAAGACTCCGTCAACAAGCTAATTTTCCCATTCCAATCACAGAATCCGAAACCCATATTCCCTTGCTTTTCATGACCAACACACATCCACCATTGCACTAATTCCCCTATCCATTTTACTTACCAAATACCAGGAATTATATTCATACTGATAACTGAATGTTGACCTGCGTCCACCGCACCCCAACACACCAACATCCAACCTGCAAATGAATACCCAACACCCAATGTACTACTTCATTCCATACCTTACCGAGCATATGCTTATCCCATACCTCAATGTACTACTTTATACCCATACCTCAACTTTACGAAACTTCACTCACCCCTGAACATTACGAGTACTATTTTCACCATCAAAATAATACACCTACCAAAATTTTGTGATTATAATTTATATATTATTTTTTTGTTGACAGTGTCAAGGTACATTATTATCTCAATACCACTTCATTATACTTACCCTGAAATTTTACTACTGCTACAAAAAATTTATATTCCAGACATTGATACTTAAAATCCTGCATACTACTAAATTTTCCCTAATGCTGACGCGAAGCTTTCCGAAGGAAAGCGAGCGGCTTACTGTCCCTAGTCGGCCAGCACAGGGTGGCGGGAATCTACCTCTTGTCGGCGGCGTGAGAATTCTCTTCGTCGGCAGCTTTATTCATTTTCAATGATAATATAGTTAAACGATAATTTGAATAATATTTATTTGATATTAAAATATCTATTTTAACTGTAGATTAATATTATATGGAATTAATAATTGACAGGAACAGAATCTATTTCTCCTATTTGAAAATCAAATATTCTCCATCATTCCAACCATCTTGAATATAAATTCCGTTATCAGGTAAATCAATTACTTTTATTAATAATTCTTTTTTATTTATTTCTATCATATATTCGCCGGATTCTTCTGGCTCAAATAGTAATCCATTTGTGGAATACAAGTTATAATTATTTTGATTTTCAAAACCTTCTTTTTTGAATTTTATATTATCTTTAAAATAATTTTTATCTTCTTGTTCAATTAAATATGTTAAATCCAATGTTTCATTTGTGGTTATTATTTGGTAAATGATAATACCATGTTTGATATGATAAAATATAATTATTTAATTTAGTAATATATTTAAATTTTATTTTTAGTGATAATTCGTAAATTAATTTATTTTATTTTTTGGAATTATAATTTCAAACACAGGCAACAATATACTCGATTCACATATAGCATGATGTCTTAATATGTTTGAAATTTCTTTTTTAGAATAATTTGTACATAATTTTAATTCGTCAAATAATAATTTAAATTCATCATGTGGACCAATAGCTTCGTAAAGTTTTGTTGCATTATTAGGATTTTCACGCGTAGAATTAATATCATCGGTTAAACAATCACTAATAGATATTTTAATTTCAATTTTTATTCGGTCTGAAAATATAACGTGGATTGACTCAAATAATGTTTCATCACATTTTATATTATATATTTTATCCGTATTTTTATTTAAAATAGCCTCAGATATTGAATCAGATTTTTCTCTCGTCCTCATATAGTTTACTTTGTTTAATAACTTAATAAATATGTTGATTTGTATTTTGTTATTAATACATTTATAAGATAATTATATGTTTACGTTTCTGAAAAATAATTAAATTCATATCATATTATTTATTAATACTATGTAATATAAAATATTTGTATACCGAGTCTTTCATCAGTCCCACGGGTTTTTGTAACTCTTTATTTCATCTTCTGTCAATGTATCATTGAATATACAAATATCATCAATTATAGAACCTTCATCCATATTACGATTTACAGAACTCTCTGAATGTGTCGCACCTAAATATATATTGTCGTCTGTGAATCCCGAAGGGGATTCAGTACGTCCAATGTTCGTATCTTCTTTTTGGTCTAACCATAATTCACCGTCATTGCCACTCAAAGATTCAATATTGGCGACAAAACGATGAGGTTGCCCATCCCTTGAGTCGTCAGAAACTTCCATTCGGAAATCATCACCATTGTCATCTGAAAGACCAATACCTATCGGTCCATCACTCAACGAAGAAAGTGCAAATGTCGTTATCTCAATCGCAAGATTTCCACTTGTCGAAGTTCCGAAGAAACCCTCGGTCAAACCCGATTCTGTTTTGAACGACAAAGCAATAGCAAAACTCCCTTCCATAAGGTCACCCATACCAATTTCTCCAACATCAATATGGTCATCAGAATTCTCGCTGGATTCAGCGGCAGAACCGCCTGCATAATCTCCTGTAACAGAAACAAAACCATTATTATTTCCGTCATTGGAACCTGCAGAATCCTCAACAGTCCCGTTCACATCGTCCAATAACTATCGGTGAGCGAGTTTTTGATTAGCTTCACTGTCAGGTATATCAGTTACTTTTATTGATAGTTTTTGTTCACCGATTTTAATATTATATTTACCGGTTTCATCTGGTGTGAATAGTAATCCTTTTGATTGTTGTAAGGTATAATCATTTTCATTAGAAAAATCATTTTGAAATTCTATATTTGTGAAATTATTTTTTCTTTATTTTCAATTAAATATGTTAAGTCTAATGTTTGATTAGTACTTATCACTTCATCATAATCCGTTGACATATTATATTATATATGTATAACTATAAATGTGTTTTCGAATTGTTATATTTTACATATTTATATATAATAAAATTAATATACAATATAGAAAATGTAAATATAGTTAAAAGATATAGTTTATTTTTGATTCTTCCATTCTTTTTTATTATTCCATGGAATACTTTTCACAGCTACGGTTCCATGTTCTTGAGGCATAACATCACCGGCATCATATGAAACTAATTCACATTTACATTTAGAACAAATTCTTGTAAATGGTTTTTTAATTTTTTTACTGCGGCGCAATTTACCAATAGTCATACCACAATCAGGACAACCAAGATAATATTTATAATCTGTATCTTTTTTATTATGTTTACTTGATGGGTCTGCTCCGAATTTTATAGCCATCCGTTTCCAGTTATGATTATGTTTTTGAGAACAACCATGTTTTGCATAGCAGATAGCGTGAGCAAGTTCATGCCTTACAGTATCTAGGAATGATGCTTTTCCACTGTCTTCAATAATTTTTTCATCAATTCCAATTGTGTGATGTCCTGCGGCACTAATTGTCGTCATTCGTGGACCAAATCGTTTTTTCTTTGGTCGAACGTTATATTTACAAACGCCATTTCGACCTTTCCAATTAGCAACAGCAACGTGAAGTTTGTTTCTGTCTAGATGTTGTTGAAGGTTATATTTTTTGTAAAGACGATTCGTTTCAATTTGAGCAATTTGTAGAGGGTCATTAGATTTTACTTTTTTTGTATGTGTAGATTGGCGGGTTCGGGGGTCTTTTCCTTGTTTAATTTCTTGCAAGTTATTCAAAGCCGATTTGACTTCGCTCATACTAATATATTTAGTAAGAGTATAGTTAAACACTTCGATTTAAGGATTAACTTATGTATAAAACACTATAATAATCAAAATTTAATATAATTTAATCGTTAATAAAATTAATCTTAAAAGAATAAAATTCCATATGTATTTATATGGTTAATACCAGAAAAGATGCAGAAAAAGAATTAAAAGATAAAATAGATAAAATAAATAGGTCTGTACAATATTAAATACAAAAGAAAATAAAATTATGAAAAAAATCGAATATGATTTATGATAAAGAAACGGCATTTGAACAATTATCTAATTATATGGATAAATGCAATAAGAAAATATAATTATTAATTTATGCAAGTGACAGGATTCGAACCTGTGGACTCCTATGAGAATGCATCTTAAGTGCATCGCCTTTGGCCTGACTTGGCTACACTTGCTCTGTCTTTCTACAATACACTGTATGATACCTATTTATATAAACTTCACGAATTGGTTTGAATATAAAATCAGAAGATTTATTATTCCTATTGTTTTATACTATATTTATGAGAGGAACAATTTCACCGCCCGGTCCAACAATTGAACCATCAGAGCCTGAAAAAGAAATGCGTTTGATTGAATCTATTATCGATGCTGTTTCAAATCCTGATGTTCCAAAAATTATTTCTATTAATTCTGCTCATGATTATCTTAATTCTGCTGGTTTTACGGTAGATGAGAATGGTTTTATTATTGATAAAAATACGGAAGATTATGTTGAACCCTATGCATTTAGTAAAAAAGAATTTAAACGGACTACGGAAGTGTCAGATAATATTTTTAATGATTATTTTGTTCCTTTGAGTGAAACTCCTGTTGTAAATAATACGGATAAAATTCATCTTACAGATTTACATACAATTCATTCATTTAATGATGAGTTTCATCCTGTAAAAGATGATTTATTTAATTTGTCTACGATGGTTCGATATACTGGTATTACTTTTTCAGTTGTTACGGGGTGGAGTGATTCGATTCATTTTGTTGATGATTCTGATGTTCCTGCAATTCGTTGGGAGAAAGAAAGTGATGTAGATATGAAATTGAATTGTTTTGGTGCTCATTGTGATTACGTTGGTAGTGTTACAGAATGGGAAAGAGATGATAAAGATAGACTTGTTTGCCCCGTGTGTGAGACGCTATGGGGCACCAGAGGAGTTTATTATTGTTCTGAATGTGATGATAGGTATCAATCAGAGAATGTAAGTATAAGTAGTTATTCCGGTTCTGTTTCATGTAAGGGGTGCAATATGGAATTAAATGTTGAAAGTTATTACACGCGTTATTCCGATTTAGATTAATTTATTTCTTGTATGTTTTAAAGATAAAATGTTATGTAGTGCAAATTCTAGTTACTAATATGTTCGAGGTGCCAATTAAAGTTAGATGGACTGGACATGCACGGAATATGATTAAAAGTTATAATAAAAATTCTTTAACGAATAGTTCTGATATATTTCTTGAAACGATAAGTAGACAAAAAACAAATATAGTTATTAGAGATTTGCGAGAAGCAAATATAGTGTATGGTGAGTTAGGTATGTATGATTCAATGAAACAGGATTGGATGAACCGTGGTATGGACAATGCTTTGCGTAGAATTCGATTTGAAATTGAGATTGCAATGAATAGAAAAGGATATGCATATGAAGATGGAAAATTTATCAAACAAGAATAAATTTAAGTTGTTTGATACTGTTTAGTAACAGTATGGAATTAAAAAATATAAATAAAGTTAAGATTTCATTAGCGAAAAAATTAATTAATAATATCAAGAATTTGAATGCAAAAGTAGATTCTCATGGTAATGATGTTATTGAAATTGAGTATACGACATATTCTGATTCGAAGATATTAGAATGTATTTCAGAAGTTCAGAGTGAATATGATGTAAATATTACAGAAAAAGATTGTGAAATAGTTAATGAGAATGTAACAATGTATTATGTTGTTGACTAATTTATTTTGATGATATATTTAATTATCGTTTGCAATCTTTGTTATTAGAGGTAAAATATTATTAGAAATAAATGTTTAAAATTGTAGTTACTATTTAATAATTAGATAACTTTTAATTTTTACTAAATGTAAATAATAAGTATTTTTTATTTATGTAATATTATAAATAAGTAATCTTTTAACGTGTTAATAAATATGTATTTATATGGTTAGTACGAAAGAAGATGCTGAAGAAGAATTGAAAAATAGATTAGAAGAGAAAACAGATTTTAATATTTTAGATGTAACAATTTCAAATAATCCAATATATACTGTTACTGTTGAAGGTACAATAGTATCAGAATCTGTTACGGACATATGTAAGGATTATCTTGGGTATGAATCGGTTTCGGTAAAAAAAGTTAAATTTACAGATGAATATGATGAAGCAATGCAAGCAACTTTTTACATGTCATAATTTTACATGGTATCATGTTATTAGTTAATTTTGTTTTTTGGAATATTTGTTTTAAATAAAGAGTTACTATTTTCAGATAGTGTTAATTCTGATTTTAGAATGTTTGATATTTCTTTTTTTGATAATTGTGTTGATTGTTTTAATGTATCGAATAGTCTTTTATATTCATCACAAAAACCTATTGCTTCAAATAATGATGTATTTTTATTATATGATTTTTGTGGTTTAATTCTTATATATAAGAAATATTTATTTTTCTTTTTTCCTATAGTAGTATATCGAATTATTGTGTTTTTATTTTTTACGATGTATATTTTATTGCTTGCGTAACATTTTTCAAAAGCTTCTGGTATTGATTTAGCTTTTTCATTCATATAAATAATTAATTTTTATCTGTAATAATTGTATCTTTACTTTTTGGGTATAAATTTTATATATATTGAAACTATTAATTTAATTATGTCAGATGAAATATCAGATAAACAGTATAATAGAATTAAATATGTAGCTTTGGCATCATCTTTGTCATTAGTGTTTGTATTTTCACCATTGTTTTATTTTTATTTTGATGATGCATTTATTGCCGTTGCAATGGCTGTTATTGGTGCAATAGATTATCCATTTATAAGATATATTATATTACCAAATTTAGAAACTAGTGATTAATTATAAGGTAATCTTTTTTAGAATATCGTTTATACCATAATTACAACCACATATATTTATACGCGTATACGAATAGAATCACAATGTTTATATTGGTACTTCTACTATGTTCATATAGACATGCCCAGTAAAGAATACGTGTTTGACGGTGAACCCGTGCAGAAGGTATATGAATCATTCGATGGGAGTTATTGGGTTATTACGGATGATTCAAACAAGGATGCATTTGGATATGCGTACCTTTCAGCACATCCACAATTTGCAGAGTGGGGTTATATTAATGAATCTGAACTTAAACGAAACCCCAAAGTATGGGAAGTTCCTGAGAAAAATTGGACATTTACAGGGCCACAGGAAATTAACATTGAGGTTCAGTAATTATGGGTGTTATGTCTGACCTTCACTTGTTGTCAGAACGGGTGCTTAAAGGCGAATCTGTGCGTGAGGTTGCAGAAAGTAGTAGTTATTCAGAAGAAGAGATTAAATGGGCTGTGAAAGAGAGGCAGAAAAATGATTGAAGAATTTCTTAATCAACATGGATACAGTGACTGGCAGACAGATGGATATGGATTGAGTTCGGTTCTCATCTGTCCACATGGTCATCGTGTTGAACAAGATGGAAACTGCCCTGATGGGTGTGTATCGCCTTTGAAAGAGGTTGGGATGATTTAATTTTGTAACATAATTCCGATTCGAAATGCTTAAATTACTATATACGATATAGTGTGTATGGAGAAAGGAGATATTATCGTCTATACCACAAAGAAAGATTTCCCGAAGACAAGAACAGCAAAGTATCGTGCTGTTGTTGAATCTATTGAGGAACATCACGTTGATTGTGGTATTGATGGGAGGATTCATAAAAGTAACATCCTAGAAGTTAAAGGAAAAAGTCCAAGTGTAGTATAGTAAATTGTCATAAATAATTAAGTAATTATTATATATTTTGATATATATGTATTAGTTATGACTACGATTCAGAGAGAAAATGATAATTTATCTCTGCAAGATGAAATATTAAATCAAGAGGAATTAAATAAATGTGAAAATTCTATTCAAGAGAAAGAAGTAGTTAATAAAGAATTATTAGTTTGTAGATATATTTCAGATACAGAAATTGAATATAATAATAAGATATACAATGTAAAATGTTATAATTCTAATGTAGAGTTATCTTATGGTGATATTATATATGTACCAATTTTTGTTATAAAATTTAATACATTAGACTTTTTATTTACGCCGGGAGGATTTTCAGATAAAAAAGATGCAGAGAATATGTTAGAAGAATATTCTGTTCTTCATGGTAAGATAGAAGATGATATTTTTAATGTATATGATATTAAAAATAAAAAATTACAACGTTTTGCAAAGAATTATGATACAGATTTTTGGTTAGATATTAGTGATAATTTGATTGCGATTCCTATTTTGTTCCAACTTGGTTTTGGTGCATTTTCATCACGATATATTTATGATAACCATTTAGAATATTTTGAATCTCAATTTTCATTTTTAATAGAACCACTTACTGTATATTTGTATTTCACATTTGTAATATTACCATTGTTATATGCATTTATATATCTATATATTACTTCAAAATTAAGAAATGGGACTGAAAAGTTTTATAAAATTAATGATATTAATATAGATTATTCTCCATCTGATAACTATAAAATAGTGAATGCAGATGTAAATATAGATTCTAGAAATATAGAATTATATTCTGAAGAATTAGATTGTTATTGGAAATTCAAGAAAGATGATATGCACAGATTACCAGATGATGTTATTAATTTGCTACGGAATTATACAGGTAATAATTCTATTGTTTTGTCTGTACGAGATAGTTGGTCTGTAGATAGTATTTTCCAATCGGAAGATAACAAATGGTGGATTGAATCTATCGAATAATTTAATTATTCACAAGAATTAAATATTTATAGATGTTTTTAATATATAATGAGTGAATTGACTGTTGAAAAACAGAATAATATATCTGCAGATGATGAAATACGTATTCAATCTGAATTAGAAAAATGTAAAAAATCATTTCAGAATAAGAATATAATTTCTAAGGAATTATTATTGGGTACATATGTAAAACCAGATAGTATAAAATATAATGATTCGGAATATTCTATTAACGCAAATTCTAGCGTAGACCATAACATTTTACGAAGGGGAACAAAAGTATATATTCCTGTATTTGTTATTAATTTTCAAAAATTACAATTAGTTTTTTCACCGGGATGGTTTAGAAATAAAGATAATGCAAGAAATGCTTTAAAAAAATATGATTCATTTGATTGTATATTAAATGATGGAGAATTATATGTATTAGATGAATCAAATAATAGATTAACTAATTTTATTTCAAAGAAATTTTATTTTTGGAAAGATATAATTCAAACCATAGATATTTTCTTATTATGGAGTATTCAATGTTTAATATACTTGGGTACGTATATAATTATATATCAAACTATATTCGGACATAATTTTGATGATGAGTTATCACCTATTTTTGTATCTATGGTTTTATCTTCAATATCAACGATTTTATTTTATAATTTGAAACATAATCAGAACTATGATATTATGCAAGAAATAAAAAATCTTAGTATAGATAAAAATAATTCAAATAAATATAAGATTATAACAGCAAAAGTAAATATAAATCCAACAGAAGTAGAAATATATTCTGATGAATTAAATTGTAAATGGGTCTTTGAAAAAGATAGTGATTATAAATTACCTGATGAGTGTATTCAATTATTAAATAATTCTGATGGCGAAAATAATATTGTTATTTCTGTTAATAAAGATTTCACGAATAAAAGTATTATACAATCAGAAGATAAGAAATGGTGGATAGAATCTATTGAGAATTAGCTATTTTTAAATAATTAATTGGTAATTTTATAAAACACATATGATTCACTGTTCCCCCTCTTACATATATTTGATTGTATAAAATATTATTAATTTCTTTTTTAGACAAAATCGTATTATTTTTAAAGAAGTCAAATAGGAAAAAGTATTCTTTTCCAATACCTACAGTATTTTTATAATTTTTTCTTTCTCCTTCTTTAAGCATATCTTCATTAGTAAATTTAATAAGAATATCAATATTTAATGCGTTTTCAAATGATTTGATTTTGATTGTATTAAATAAATAATTGGTATTTGAATAATCAATTGTAAAAGTCATATTATCGTTTGTATTATATGATTTTTCTACGGTTTCATCTAAAGAACAGCTAACTTCAGGCATACGAATTATTATCCTTGTATTAATATAATTCTTTTGATTACATTTTAACGAAAAGATATATAAGTATATCTGGTTTATGATTAAATATGGTTTCAACTGACTCTCATCCAATTTCAGGCATTTCACCTTGCTTTGAAGCTAAAGAACCATTATGTTCAAATTATTCATTATACGAAGTATATAATAAAGGTGATTATGCTGAAGCTGTTTTTGAATGTGAAGATGGAACAAAGTTTACCGAGATTCATACTATTCAATGCGTAGAACGTGATGACGGTAAAATTTTTGAGCCAAATCAACAAAGTTATGGTTGTGATGAAGTTATTAATATTATTTGGACAGGAAAAACAAATGTAGATACAGTAGTTTTTGTTGGAAAATGTGGTGATGATGGACCACTATTTTCAGATGTTTACAAGTATGATAGAACAAAAAATAATTAATATAATTTTCTTGGTGAAAATTCTATAAGAAAAATATAATCTGTATTTTCATCTTCGCATACAGAATCATGACGTAATAAATAAGATATTTCATTTTTATTTAATTTTGTTGAGTATTTTAATACATCAAATAATAATTTATATTCATCGTTAAACCCAATAGCATTTGCAAGTGTTGTTGGATTTTGTTCGTTTGACGTTTTTGGTATTACTAAATTGTTTATATCTTTTTTATTTATACTAATTGTTATTTTTATCATACCAAATAATTGCCCCATATGTATTTTTTTGAATAATATATCTTGCCTATCTTCATAATCTAATATGTATTGTGTATTAGAATGAATTGATAATTCATCCATTAATTGAAATATGTTACCGTCATATGTTTCCATAAGTATATATAAAGAATTTTACTACGGTAAAAGAAAACCGACAATCAAATTAATTAAGAAGTATCTAGTCTGTCATTAGGAATTGTAAATATAAATTTAGAACTTTTATGTTGATTAGGAACAAATGAACACGTACCTTCATATTTTGTATTTCGTAATAAATCAGATATCTCTTTTTTGGAAAAATTTGTTGTGTATTTTAGAATTTCAAATATAAATATGTATTCTTTGCTACGCCCTAACGCATTAAATAAATGGATATTATCTTTATTTATTTTTTCAACAACATCATATCTTACACATACTTCTATTATAATTTCTTTTTTATTTTTTGTGATAATAAATAAATCAAATACATTATTTTCACTATTGAATGATACTCTATATTGTTCATTTTGTGATATATCAACAATCGATTTTGATACATATGGTTTTCTTTCGTAATCCATTACTATATATTATCTATTCCAAGATATTCGTTTTCTGTCATAATTTTATTTAGTGGAATTATAACTTCAAATTTAACTTTATCATTTTTTTCTTCTTTAATAACAGATTTTCTTAGTAATTTAGAAATTTGTTTTTTAGATAATTTTGTAGTTGATTTAATCGAACTAAACAATAATTTAAATTCTTTTTCTAATCCAATAGCATCAATAAGTTTTGTTTTTTCACCACTTTGTATAATGTATTCATCTGTAAGTCCATCTTCTTTTTTGATAATAATAGATAATACCAATCTATCATTGAATAAACAATTTGTATTAATTCTATCAAATATAAAATTATTTTTATCTTCATAATTAACATGGTAAGACTCATCTTGATTTTGATAAGAATTTAAAATGAGCTTTTTTATTGAAATGATTTCTTGAGACATGTAATGTAATAATAGCGGCAATAAGATAAATACTTCGATTTGAATTATCACACAAAAATATATAGGGTATATATAATAAATTTGTATTATGGAACAAAAAATAGATTATTTAAAAAATATTAGTGATGCACAAACACTAATACATTCTACAATAACATGGGCTAAAAAATTAAAATCTGTATTTCATGGAAAAAATAATTATGTTTGTAGAGAATTAAATTCATTAGAAAAATCACTACGCAGTCAAAATATGCGTGAGTCTGAAAAAATAGAATTAATAAACATTAAATTAAACCAAATTAATAATCAAATACAACAAAATAAAGTTGAACGTTTAACTATTGGAGATAAAGATTATACAGATGTTTTACGTAATTTAGAAAAAAGTTCTGAAAAATTATTATAATTAAATTTATTATATTGTATAACATTAAATGTTATAAACATTTAAAAACATAATACATTAAAAATAATAAATCAAAACTATTATATTTTATATAAATACTTATTTACTTACGAAATATATAATAAAATATGTTTAAAACAAGCAATGATAATATTAGAAAAATTCATATTGATTCAGAATATACAGATGATAAAATTGTTATACCGATACTTGTCTTTTCCGATTAGATAAATTATTATAATTTTTCACAGGGAAATCCCATAGTAAATATATAATACTTTTTAGATTTTAATCTACAAATTAATTCATATCTTAATTTTGTTGCAATTTCTTGTTTTGATAATTGTGTTTCATTCCTTAATATGTCAAATATATGCATATATTCTTTTGTTAATCCAACAGTGTCAAAAAACGTTGTATATTCTTGGTCTTTTATGTTTGTATTTGGTGAAACAACAATAACTTCTTTATTTATTTTATCAATAGGTAAATGAACACCTAATTTAATTTCTTTATTTATAATTCCAAAGTAAGCAGAATTAATCATAAAATTATTATATTTATATTTCTTCGTATATATTTTATTTTCACGTTTTGATATATTATTGATTGCCTCAGAAAGAGATGAACACATAACTTCATCATCATATCTGTTTATAGATATTCGCATACAAAACTCTCTGTGTTTTTTACTCATTTTTCACCTTTAGTATATTATAAATATATGAATGTATAATTTTGATTACAAACATTTCTATATACTTAAATTAAGTATTAGAATAACATAAATATGTCGATATACATAATTTTTATAGGGTTTATAAATAAATTGTATGTATGAATATTAATAATATTAATATAAAAGTTTTAATTAGTTTCGTAATTATTATTGGTATTATACTAGCATCTGTTGTTGGTGCTGTAGGTGTATATCAAACGATTATACTCAGTGAAGATTCAGAAGAACCTGACGAGGATTATGGTATATATGAATATATACCGGAAGACACGACAATGATGTATCAAATAGATGCTATTGGATTTGCAGATGACCAAATAACAAAAGATGTTTTAAATGAATTAGGTGAAAAACATTTAGATGAAGAAAATTGGTATGATGAAGCATATAATGAATTTGTTGAATACATTAACGAAGAAGATGTTGATAATGATGAATTAGAAGGTAATTTTGATATTGAAGACTTAACGAATGTTGTGGCGTTTAGTAATATTAATCTTAATTATGAATACGAGAATTTAGAAGACGTTGATTATAATACACATAATCCAGAAGAAGAAATTAATGAGTATAATTTTGGTTTGTTAGTAGAATATGATATGGGGGATAATGATTTTGATGCCGTTATAAATCCCGATGATGAATTAATCACAACAGAATATAATGGTAAAGAAATATATGTAGATGAGGAGGATGCGTTTTATATTACGCAGCTTGATTCTCAAAATATAGCTGTTACAAATTCAGAAGAATATATAGAAAAAATTATTGATACATATACAGGTGATAATGATTTTGTTAATACAAATTTAATTCCTGAATATAATAACACATATATGAGTATGAGTATTACAGAAATGGATGAGTTTTATGATGAGATAATTGAAGATATAGATAATGATATGGAAGATATATATAGTGACCAAATGTTTGATATGTATGGTGATGAATTCGAAGATGAATTAAAAGAATCTCAAGAAGAGTGGGAAGAATTTAAAGATTATCCAACGCCTCAAACAGTTCATTTTTCATATAGTACAGATAATGAAGATACATTAACAACAAGAACAGAAATAACATTTGATACAATTCAAGCAGCTTCAAGATTTAATCAAGATTTAGATGAACAGGATGGAAATGTAACAGTAGATATTAGTCTAAGTGAAACAAAAGTTATTATTGAACAAGAAACAACATCTGATGTAATAATATATGAAGTTAATTCGGTTATTGAAATGTTTGATGAGTTATTTAGTAATGATGCTTGGGAAGATGATGCTTGGGAAGATGATGCTTGGGAAGATGATGCTTGGGAAGATGATGCTTGGGAAGATGATGCTTGGGAAGTAGAAGAACCAGATTCAGAAGTAGAATTTGAATATATAGAAGAAAGTAATATTGTTAAAATGACAGTTTTAGAATTAAATGAAGATGAATATATAAATGTAGATGGCTTATTTATAGATATTGACGCGAAAAATGATGATAATACTACAGAATGGGCAGATGCAGATGAAGAAGGACAAGTAATAAAAATAAAAGATATATCTCCAGAAACGACAATTGAAGCGAGCGTCATAGAATCTGAATCAGACCCCGGTATAGTAACGGAATCTTTCACAGTACCGTCTGAACAAAATGAAAGTGATATGGAAACAAATGATGAACCAGTACGTTTTATACATAATGATGATAATGAATCGATTGATGTAGATGTTCTTTCATCTCGTGATAACGAACATATAGAAATGCATGTTCATTATGCAGATGATTATAAGTTAAATAATGACGATATATCAATTGACGGTTCAATAGTAGCAGATGAAGAAAATCAGACAATTAATATAAAAAATATATCTGAAGATGCCGTAATTTCCGTAATTGTAAGAGAATCAGATTCTACATATGTTACCAGCTTAGAATATAATGTATCAAATGAAGAAATATCAGAATTTGAACACATAGGTTATGATGACGTAGCAAGTGTTTTAATAGATGAATCAGATAATACGGTAACAGCTACAACAGTAAGAAGTGAAGGTTCTTATTTTATAGCTGAAGTACATTCCGATAATGATTATGAAATTACGGGTTCTGAAAATGCACCAGATTGGGCTGATGCAATAGATGTAGGCGAAGATATAAAAATTGAAAATCTATCTGAAGGTGATGAAGTTGTAATATATAGCACTATGGGAGAACATGAAAAACAGTATCGTATAGCATCACATAAAATAACAGGTTAAAAAATCGAATATTAAATATTTATTTTATAATTAAATGAATAAATATATAACATTTTATATATAATTTATTATTATGAGAGTAAATGAAGGTCATATAAATCGTTTGAATCCAGTAAGTGTGCGTTCTATTGTTGAATCAACAGATAAAGTTATAACAGATATTAGAAATTCAACTTTGAGATTAGATGATGCAGCTAAAAAATTATTATCTGAAATGCATAACTTTACACATAATATCATGAGAACAGATTATTTATTTGATTCTAATATTGAAGAGAATTTACAAGGTATATGTGTAAAATTATCAATAATAATTAACAAAAATTATATTGAAAAATTTAATAATTTGTTTGTAGCCTTACATAATAAAATAAAAGAATGTTTGAGAAAACACAATGCAAAACCAGCTAAACCATACAGATAATATTTTAATTTATTTTATAATAAAAATGCAAGCGGTAGGATTTGAACCTACGGACTCCTATGAGAGTGCATCTTAAGTGCACCGCCTTTGGCCTGACTTGGCTACGCTTGCTCTGTCTTTCGACATTACGCTGTATGATACACTTGTACTTAACCGCTACGATTTTCATTTTGCATATACAAAATCAAAAGCCTTATTATAATATATCTACTTGTATAATACGTGGTGAAAACCACTCTAGTATTTCTCCGAGGGGATAATCCCCTTTTGAAAAAGAGGGCGCATAGCTCAATCAGGAAGAGCACCGTGCTCATAACGCGGTGGTTGCCGGTTCAAATCCGGTTGCGCCCATTAAAATAATTTTTATTCAAAACATATATAAACTATATATTTAAACCATAAGTTATGGTACAAATTAATTTAAATGAACCATTTGATTTAACAAATCCATATGAGCACATGTCTATAGTTAAAGTTTGGTCACAAGATAAAGAAGAAACAATTAATATCTATTACAATAAAACTGAAATACCTACAAAAATAGATAAACAACATAATTTTCTACGAGATAAAGCTATGAATCATGTTGATTTCAAAGCTAAAGGAGCAAAAGTTGAAGAAACATTATCTTACGTTGAATCAAGATGGAATAATGAAAAATATTATGCATAGTTAAATAGTTATCTAACGAATGAAAATAAAAAGTTTTATTATAACTCCTATGCTTGTATAATACGCCATAGAAGATATGGTAATGGTTAGGAGATAAGCACGTAGGGAGAGGGTTTGAGCAACCCTTTCTTATAGGGCGTATAGCTCAATCTGGTTAGAGCACCATGCTCATAACGTGGTGGTTACCGGTTCAAATCCGGTTACGCCCATTATAAAACTTTAATACAATCAAACAATAACATTTTCTTATGAATCCTCAACTTACACCAAGAGAATTTAGTATTTTTGCTATTATTTATCATTCAGAAAAATATTTAAATCTAAAAAGTAGATTGAAACTTTTAATTTACTTATCAGATGAAAAATTAGGAAATAAATTCAACATTTATTCGTATAAAAAAGGTACAGTAGGTCCCGAACCAAAAGGATTAAATATTTATTTGAATTCATTAGAAGAAAAAGAAATTATTAATATTAAAGAATCATACACCTTTGGAGGAAATAAAAGATATAAATTTTATATATCAAATGATTCTGCAGAATTTTTTGAAAAATTATTAGAAAATAAGGATTCTGATTTAATCAAATTATCTAATACATTGAAAGAAATATGCAATGAATATAGTGAAACGCCAATAAGTAACTTAATATATATTACAAAAAATAAATATCCTAAATATTATAAAAACAATATGCATTTCTGGTATTAAATATTTTATATATGACCCCCCACTCCCCTCCCCTATAAAATACATAAATATATAGGGTATGTCAATAAACTTATAATTGGTATGTCAAAAGAATATACACCACACACAGTTATAGATGGCGTAGAGTACCTTTCAGAAGATGAAAATGGAGATATATATGGCGGTCAATGGCAACAGAAATTTTTAATGGAACCAAATGATATGATTACAATAGGTTATCATACAGACCCAATGAGGGGTCCAAGAAGACCTTCTCAATATACTATTGAGTCTTTATACGACCATATGTTAATAAATGGAATGTCAGGATATGGAACTTCTACGTTAATACGAAATATACAGTCACAATTAATTGAAAGAAATCACGGTATAACATTTTTAGATACGAGAGGAGATGATTCTATAAATTTATTAAAAAATGTTCCTGAAAATCGTTTAGATGATATAGTATACATTAAACCAGAAAAAGACGAAGACAAATATATTTCATTCAATTTATTTGAAACCGTATCTAATCCTGAAGATGAAATATATACGTATGAAGTTAATGAAAGAACAGAAATGTTTATATCTATGTTAAAAGAAAAATCAGAGTATTGGGGTCCACAAATAGGAAATATTACTGAGACAATTGTACGAGAATTAATTCGTGCAGATGAACCATTTAATGTTATTGACTTAATAAAAATTATTACAGTCGAAGAAGAAAGAAGATTATTCGTGGATAATTATGGTGATGAGTTAGATAAACCATTTTTAAAAAGAATATCTGAACAAGATGATGATGCTTTCGAACCGATTTTAAGACGTGTGCGTGAATGGGTTGAAGATAGAGAAACAAGACAATTTATGTCTGCATCAGATTCAAGCTTAGATTTAGCTAAAGCTATTAATGAAAATAAAATTATCATTTTAGATACTAGTAGTATAACTTCTTCTTCAACAAGAGATATAATTAATTGGTCTTTCTTAAATCAATTATGGCTTACATTTAAAATATGTACAGAAAGTGGTCAAGATAATAGTCACTTTTTATTTTTTGACCAATTAATTGAAAATATATTTAATTCAAACTTAGATGAATTATTATCTCCAAACAATAATTATCAATTAGGTGTTATTTCTGTTGTTCAAAGATTAAATGAATTAAAACGTAATGTTAAATCATCAGTTAGCCAAGCAAAACACACTATAACATTAAATGTAGGAACAAATCCATCAACAACAGGTTCTGTTGCACAATTATTCAGCATCAATGCTGGACGTATTTCTGAATTAAAACAATTTGAAGCTATTTCACATGTAATGAGTCAAGAAGGATATATATCTGATGAAGTTGTAAATATCAATCTATTCGCAGAATTCCAACCAAAACGTGAAAAAATAGATTCAATTGTAGAATCATGTATAAATAAATACAGCACAGAAAATAATATGAATACAAATTTAGATGAATATGGAATATCCAGATTCAAATAATAAAACGTATAATTTATTTGGTATGATATACTTAGATACCGAATAGCTCAACTCCACGGTTGGGCGTTGTATTGGGCCTTAATGTCATTTTCGCTAATCGAGTCTGTCACCACGCGGAAACTATCCATATATGCGTCGATTGGGTTTCCCCAAGCACTACCACCCCGACTGGCGTGCGTGAGCCATACCGGGTCACTAAAATCCGTTGAATCTGTTCGGGTGCTATCTTCACTAATCGTCACATCAACTTGTTCACCATTAGCCCAGAACTCAATATCAGAAGCACTATTCCCCGTTTTATTGAGTGCTATTTGGTACTTCTTCCCATCATCAAATCTTTCATTGGTATATATTCTTATATCATCAAAATCGCCCTGCCATTTTCGCCAAAGAAAGTCAAGTTCACCCTCTGAACCTTCTGTTCCGATACGAACAACAAAAATTTGGTCTTCAGAGGCCGTTGAAGATTCCGTCCGTTCTCCCCAAACACGTTTGTTGTCCCCATCGGTTGTTTCCATAGTCCAAAAGATGCACCAGTCATTGAGGAGGTCGTTAGACCCAAAGTCCTGCCACGTCGTAGTTTCAATGCGATTATCGCTTGTTCCGTCGTTTTCTTCTGCGAATCCTTCCCACCAATCACCAGACACGTTAGTAGTCCCAACAGCAGTACCGTCTTCGTCTTCTTCAGTCTCAATTATGGTCCCATTTGACCGTTTCAACATCGGCCAATGGAATTTCGTGTTTTCGACTACGCTGACGGGTACATCAGTTACTTTTATTGATAATTCTTTTTCACCTATTTCAAATGTATAAGTTTCACCGGCATCATCATCATCTGGTGTAAATAATAAATTTTCACTGTATTTTATTTTATCTTTTGAATCAAAATTTTCACAAAAAGTTATTTCATTTGAATTTTCTAATTGATTTTCTGATATATAATAACTTAAATCTAGTGTTTGACCTACTATTATTGTGTCATCATATTCTTCTGACATAGTATCTATTGAGTCTTATATACTATATAAATTTTGACTATTTAGATATGATTAAAATAATTTTATATAATAATATATTCGAATTTATCACAATAATTACCTATTACTACATTTAATATACTTATCTAATCCATTATCAGAAACCATGATTCAAGTGCTAATACATGTGGCATTGATGGAAAATTGTATAGTCCAGACGAAATTTTTGTCTTTTTGTAGAGCTGTTTAAGTGATGAGATAAACTTCTTATTTCACCTTTTATATTTTGGTTATTAGATAACAATAATTCAATATCTTCTACTTCAGCACTGTAAGAATCATGAACTTCAATCACTTCCATAACGTAAAACTTCGTTCCCAATGCTTTATCTCTACTTACGCTATGTTTCGATTCTTTAGAAATAACCTCATTAATTTTCTTCAATCATATTCTATTTAGTTATATATCGTTTACAGAATAAACTTTCCTATCTCGCATTTGCTTATACATCTATGTTATTATAATTAAGTAATTAAAATTAATATATAATAATATTATTGATGATATGAACCAACAAAATATACCAAATAATATTGATGTAATATAATTATAATGCTGTATTGCATAGTAAAAACCAACAAACATAGGTAAAAAGTAAAAATATTAAATGTGAAGTACTACGGTCACCGAACCTCTGCCTACAATACAGTACAGACATTATTTGTAGTTCAGTTGAGTTCATTGTTTGGGAAAAATAATAATCAATTGATTTTATGGAAAATAAAACAATTAATCTTGTTATTATTTTATATCTTGTATTATTTATTAAACTAATTAATACAATTACCACCAATAACAAATCTAAATAATAGTTTTTTATTTTTTATAACGTAATAATAGTATTAAACAAATATAAAACATTATTTTAATTTATTTGTACGGGCCTGATGGGATTTGAACCCACGACCATTTGGTTAGAAGCCAAACGCTCTGTCCAAGCTGAGCTACAAGCCCATTAAAGGAATTAGATTCCTTATTGATGTAGTTTATTTCGGCTTTCGCCATTTAGTACAATGCTATGTGTATTAAAAACACTTTCGATTATCTATTTTCAAAATTGATATCGTAGCTGTTAAGTATGCTTGTATCGTACAGTGTATTGTCGAAAGATAGAGCAAGTGTAGCCAAGCTAGGTCAAAGGCGGTGCACTTAAGATGCACTCCCGTAGGGGTCCACAGGTTCGAATCCTGTCACTTGCATTTTAAAACACAGATTTTATATATTAATAATCTAATAGTGATTTATGTTTAGTAAAAAGAAATTTCTTGAGAAAGAAGTTGTTAATTTGGATAATAATAAAACATGTTCAGAGTTTAATTGTACATCTAATTATAAGTATGGAATTGAAATTAGTAGAATTCAAGAATTAAAATTTTTTGATATTTCTATTCATCGAAGATTAGTTTCTTGTAATATTTATTGTCCAAAACATAGACCTTCCTCAAAGAATAAATTATATAATTTGATTCATGAAGAAGCTAATAAAGAATGGAAGAATATTAAATTAGATAGACAGAATATAGAATATAATAAAATTAAGGATTCATATATATTTCCTAAATTTAAATTAAAAGGGAACATAATCAAGGGACCAATGCGCGACCGTTTAAAATTATGTTTTAATGATATGAATATAGAAGAATATATTAGTGAAGTGAATATCAATGTTCCAGTTATGTATATTGGAAAAGGTATTAAAATTATTGATTCTGATGGTGAAGTATTAGAAAAAATTACAAAAGAGAATGCTGATTATGAAGATTTTAAAAATACATATGAATATGTTAATTATGATAAAAAAGATTTTTTTGCTGTTAAAACGAATGATTTAACTGGTTTACAGGTAACAAAAGTTGGAGATTTAAAACCATATGTTGATGAAATAATTACAATGAATGAATTTACAAGTCTTAAGGGGCCGATATGTTCTGTATTTTGTCCTGCTACTGGTAATACGGCTACTTCCCGTCAGATATCAGGAATACACCGAGTTAAAATAGATGATGAAGAGAAATTATTGCCTTATAATAAATATAAAAATATGATTATGGGAGAATTAAATAATGATTTAATTGTTAAAGAAAGATATGATTTATAATTTATATAACATATATAATTAATAACATTATTCTTGATGTATTTACAATTTTCTACGTAGTTCTAAATTTCATATCTAAGTTTATCATATTTATAGATATAACAAAAAATGTACTTGTTATATGTGAAAGTATTATATAGCTTCGATGTATAGTGTTTTTTGTGTCGTTGAAAATGCCAGATTCAAATTGTTGTATGGGTGAGAGGTATAGAAAAGAATTATCTGTAGTATTAGCAAATAAAGAATTGAGAGATATTTTTATGTTTATATCAGATAATAATATAGTAACAGTTGATGACATACGCCAGAAATTTTCAAATGATAATATTATGTGTAAACTAGATAAACTTAAAGATATGTATTTAATTCGAGAAGATTTTGTAAAAACGGAAGATGGAATAGAAAAGGTATATGTAAGAGATATTATTCTTCCGGGTTATAAAGATATCATTGATAAGTATAATATTTAACTTTGTTTGTTCCTAATCGTATTGAATTAAAACCTATAACGTTATTTGTTTTATTTATAGTATGGATTCAGAATTAAAAGTTGCAATAGAAAATAGCGATTGGGATTCAGTTATTGATTTAGTATTTACAGATGGTGAAGATATTTATTTTCCTGCTCGGAATGATTTAAAACATGTATTAGATGAAAAAGGAGAAGAAATACAATTAATGTATGAAGAGTTTAATGAAAAACAAACACCTGAAATGTTAAATGATATGCGAATGCATTTTCCAGAATTGTCAGATTATTCTAATACACCTCCGCAAGTAGAAGATTATCCTAATTTAACAAAAGCTATTTGTACAGGATTTTACATAGAATATAAGATACCTGATTATTATGATGAATTGAGAGAAAAAATTGGTGAATTGAGAGATTATTTAGATGGTGATGATAATAGAAGAGGAAGAGAATTGTATATGGATTTAACTCGTGGATGGAGAATTAAGAATGAGAAAGCTAAAAATTGGTTAAAAGAAGCAACTTCTGATATAGATACAGAGCTTACAGATTATGAACACGAATATGAAGCATATGAAAATAGAGATGTATCTAAATTTGGATTGATTACAAATGATGCTGTGAAATGTTTAGAAGATTTTAAAGGTCGAACATTTCCATTTATTAGAGCAATTTGTCGTCAAGTTGATAAAAATGACCGCGTATTAGAGGTTGGTGCTGGAACGGGTATATTATCTATATCTGCTGCTATTGCGGGTGCAGATTCTGTTATTGGACTAGAATTAAATCCTGTAACATGTGTATTGTCAGATATTATTGTTAATGATTTATATCGCGTTGGAATTCTTGAACGAAAAGAATCTGTTAACATTGTATGGGGTGATGCACTTAAATTTGGTCGCGTCGAATATAAACAATATAGTGATTTCACATTTGATACAATAATATCTGAGAATATATACACAGGTATGTTTTTTGAATTACAAATGCAGATGCTTTCAAGAATTATGGAAAATGAACTTGTTGAGGTAAAAAGAGAAATATTAAATGGATATGCTCACAGAGCTATGGAAGCATCTGTTGTTCCTTCTTCAATGGCAAGTGCTGCAGAGTTAGTTGATTTTGGTGATTATGAAACAGATATTGCATCAGAAGTATTGATAGATATTAATGATAAAGGATATGGTATTGAAAAAGTATTATCAGAAGAACAGCCATATGATATTATTGATTACAATGTAGAAGAACCTTCAGGAATACTGGCTAAAATTAGATTTACTATTAAAGAACAAGGTAAAATAGATGCGATTAATATTTATTCTGTTGTGAAATTATCTGATGGAGATTATATTACACGTAATGAAAATGAATTCTTAAGCAATGACCATATTGTTCATTTAAATAATTCTGTTCAAGTTGATGAGAGTGATGAAGTAGTTGTTACAATCGCTTATAACGAAGCTGACGCTGTTACAGATGGTATCTTTGAAGTTCGCAAGGTAGATAAAGATAAAGGTATTCCAAGCGATTATGATGCTCGTTTAGACGTTACAGAACGAGAGCACGAAATTAATAAATTACAATTTAAAAAAGTTAATAAGATTCAACATGATTTAAATTTATATGAACTTGGAGATATGGAAAAACTAAGATGTTCAAGCTACTTTAACGGTTATGAACACACATGGAGAACAAATCTTAAATTTTAATTAATATCCTCTATTATTTGGGAATACATATTCAAGAACATTTATGAAAGTAAAGAATGTAATTGAAACTAATGCAAATAAAGAAATAGATAAAAAAATCATAATTGCTGCTTCAATTGTTTGTGAAATATCTAACAATGAGATATAATACATACAAAGTAAAATAATAGTATTAATAGCTATTAGATTCATTTTATACCTAAATGATAACTTATATGTTCTTTTTAATTCGTCAAAAGTATAAATTTCATTGTTTAGCATATATCTTTTAATATTGTAAATTAATTTGTTTCCGCGTTTATAATATGGTGGTACATCAATATCCCATCCATCAATGCTTTGATAAATAGGAATATCTTCACCAACAATATTTTCACCGTTTTCTTTATTCAAATAGGATAATAAATTTTCATATTCTCTCTTTTTTAAACGACTATTATATTGTGTATTATCAGGTGCTTCAAATATATTGTGTATTATCAGGTGCTTCAAAT
>LFCJ01000010.1_pt1 | contig 95785 bp, 92 predicted proteins | sample 643141 | NCBI WGS metagenome assembly LFCJ01 (sample SAMN03766243, study PRJNA286221) | soda lake metagenome | biome: soda lake; feature: Kulunda steppe; material: water; isolation source: sample B1-Br-g2 brine of Lake Bitter-1 | place: Russia: Kulunda steppe | collected 2010-07
ACTACGAATGGGTGCCACTGGTGTACCAGCTGTTCGAAAGAGCACGTGCTGGGCAGCTACGCACCACGGGGTAAGAGCTGAACGCATCTAAGCTCGAAACCCACCTGAAAAAGAGATTCCAACTGAGGTTACTCGTAGAAGACGAGTTTGATAGACTTGGGGTGTACGCACCGAGGCAACGAGGTGTTGAGCCCGCAAGCACTAACAGACCGAGCCACCATTCATACGCATTTAGGATCGTACGGACCCGGTAACGGGTCCAGGCGTTTACTGGACTACACATACACACGGTATTAGACACACCACCGATTACGGTTACTTGGGCAGATGCCCAAGGCTCGGGAGACATCGTCTTCCGTAGTTACAATGGTTCGATTCCATTGATCGGCGTTAAGGCGGCCACAGCGGTAGGGTTCCTCCCGTACCCATCCCGAACACGGAAGATAAGCCTGCCTGCGTTACAGCGAGTACTGGAGTGCGCGAGCCTCTGGGAGACCTGTTTCGCCGCCGACCATTCATACTTCATTTAGCCCACTACAGCAGAAGCTGTGGTGGGCTATTTGCATTTATTTCTGCATTGCCGAGTGCTGACCGCTACATTTAACCACGCGAACTATCTACACATAGATGCGCCAAGGTGGCAGAGTCCGGCCGAACGCAGTTGCCTGCAGAGCAACCCATCGCCGGTTCAAATCCGGCCCTTGGCTTCTATTGAAACAGACTCGAGATCGTATGGGCGTTTTTGTAACTGAGTGTCTGCTGGGGTGAATTATATTACTTGAGGTGTGTCACCGCGGCGATCGGGGCCATTTCGTGGGGTAGGTTCGTGTGGGCGGTGAGATGTGGGTCGGGGGTGTCGATAGTCTGATACAGGGTTGGACGGGTGTCTCCGTCTGGTGGCTTGATCAGTAGCGAGCTGTTCGTGAGAGGATTGTCAGCTGTTTCGGGGGCGAGACGGAACGTTGGTAGGTCCGATTGTGTCTCGAGTTTGGTGGCCTCGCCAACGATGGTGGTTCTCTCGAGAGTGTCGATTGTGTAACTGACGCTGTTACAGGAGGGGTAGATTGCTGTCGGTTGTTCGGCTAGCGTTAGTTTGACTTGTTGGTTCCCTGTTGCGGCTGCGGTGAGGGTGTCAATAATCGCCTCTTGTTGGTGGAGCGGTTGCTGGGACGACATGCCTAGGGCTCCAATAATCCTCACTATAAAACATTTTTATTGTTCGCACACAGTAGTACCTCCCTTCTGGCGCTCGAGAATGTAGTAACCGTTATACGACGGGCGGTCCACGCCTCACGTATGCAATTCCGAGCAGGGGCTTTTTACATCGTCCTCTTCTTGGTGCTTTCTGCGGGGGCGTATGCGGTTATCGCCACTGCGGAGGCACCTGAGGCGACGGTCGATGAGGCTGATGCCGATTACGTATTGAGCGAGGAAGATGAGTTCGAAGTCGACGGTGAACTGTTTATTGTCGCAGAAGTCGGTGAGGATTCGGGGATGCTCGAGCAGATTGAAGAAGATGTCACCTTAGAGCAGTCGTGGGATGATGGCGAGACGGTCATGCTCGAAGAAGACGCTGAGTACGATCTTCGGATCGACCAGCCCGAGGAAGATGATGCTGAAGAGGATGACGACGGCCAACCGACTTCATTTACCTTGATTGAGGTGTATGACGATGACGACTTTGAGACGGTTGAGCGTGACGACGGTGTCTTCGTGGTCGTTGATGATGATGGTTCAGAGGAACTTATCCCAATCGAGGAGTTCGATGAAATCGATACCCAAACGTACGAAGCCGGCGATTCCATCTCCTACTTTGACGAAGACGAGGAGTCCCAAATCGATGGTGAGGTGTCTGATATCACGGCTGAAACGGTCACTGTCGAATATATCGGCGATGAGATAACCGAGACTGACCTCGAGCAGGGGGTTACGGTGACGTTGAACGGCGAGGAGTTCGTTGCGTACTTCCCCGGTGGTGACGAGGTGTATCTCTCTTCGAACATCGAAGACTACGAACAGCAGGTTGCTGAGGTTGAGTACCACCATGAGCGAATCGGTGGCTTCTGGTGGGTGATTGGGCTGTCGATGATTAGCGCGATTTTTATCGCTGGGTTGGCCTTCATGCCAGTTCGAGGCTGAGTTTCGGCCGTCCCTGTTCTCTGTGGCGGTGTCGTTTCTCGAATATCGGTTCGTGACTACCGGTTAGAGACTATGTTGTTTGTCGGCATCTTCGAGGCTGGTTTGGCCCGTCGGTTGCGCGCCGTCAAAATTGAGGTAGACGCACCGTTTGTTGTCGCTCTCGATGGACAGTCGTCCGTTTTCGATGGCGACCCGTTTACCGACCTCCGCGGTTGATTTCGTGCCGAGGAGCGTCCAGCGTGGCTCTGTGGAACGCCAATAAGGACGTCGTTTTCTCCGTTCCGAGTAAAGTCACCGACTGCAACCCGCCAGCTTGGTCGGTCCCAAAGTGAACCGATGTTGGCAGGGAGCGGTTGGACTTGTGTGCGGTCGCCTTTCTTGCTTCTACGTTTCTTTTCGGCTTGTGGAACCGGTCCGACGCGGAAGATGCCCCACGAGCCGGACTCGAGTCGACGGCGTTCTTTCATTTCCTTGAAAATGAAGTCGCCGGTGTCGCCGGCGGTGCCACCGGCACCGCCTTCTGGGGTGAGCGTAAAGTGTCGGCCCGGGAGAACTGTGCGTCGACGCCAATGAGTGGTGAGGCGTCAGATTCGGGAAACCGCGGCCAACGGTGGTTTGCGAGGTGAAAGGAGATGCCTCGAGAGGCGTCGGCGGTCTGGCAGAGTCGAAAGCGCACCGGGTCGCCAACGTGGGCGTTAAATACGGGGGTTGCTGGGTCACCGTGGGTTTCTGAGTCGTAGACGAGTTCCTGTCGTGGGTCGGTCGCTTCGAACCGTCGGCGGAACGGCTCCGAGCGGTTGTTAAAGGCCATATAGACCTGGTCTTCGGGGTCTTCGACCTGGTTGCAGATGGAGTTGGCGCTTGTTGTGGACGCGCATGAAGGCGTTCATCCCCTCGCCGTAGTGGGGGAACATGTGGCAGTGAAAGAGCATGTCACCGATACCGTCGTGGTCCCCGCCTGCGCCGACTGCGAACGCCTCGAGGCCGGTCTGATCCGGATCGAGTGAGCGCTCGCCGGAGGCAACGGTGAGGTACTGTTCAAATACCGTTTCCATCCCAATATTCTGGGCGTCTCGAGTGCGGCTATCTTCCTCAAATGGGATCTGATTCCAGCGGTGTTCGTGGAGGTGGTGGACGTGGTTTTCCTCGTGGTTTGCGCCGACGACGACGAACTTGACCGGGTCGCCTTGGTAGGCCTCAAAGACGTTGTCGCCGCCACCGGGGTCCCCAAAGACCCACGAACTGTAGAACGAGCCCAGTGGGCCACCAATCGCGCCAAGCCGTTCGCTCGTCTGCTCGGCTCGGTAGTTGATATCGTGAGCGTCTGGATGAAATCGTCCGTTCCGGGGACGACCAGGTCGGGGAGGATAATGTTGTGGTCGTGATACACCGGAACGAACTCACGGTGATCCGGGATATCGGGGTTGTGAATATTGGCCCGGACACCGCTTCGCAACGGCGCACCCGTACACGGATCGGTCCACGTCGAACCCGGGGGTTCGACCACAAGCGCCCCGAACAGCCCTCGAGCCATCGAGTTGACCCGTTCGGGGTTCTCTCCCAGCGTACTGTCCCACGCCTGGTAGGCCCCATCCTGGAAGAAGTACGCCCCCTGTTGGTCTGCGTGCCACCTATAGGTTATTGACTCTCCTGACTCAACGACCGTGTTCTCGTTAAACCCGACCTTTTTCCCGTCAGCGTTATCGACCTCGTAGGCGACGCCTGTCGGATGGATCGAGGCTGGTCGCTCCTCGAAGTCCCGCTCAGGATGTTGGCCGAGGCTGTTGACGAACTCGATTTCGACGGTATCGCCCTCGTTGGCTCGAATAACCAGCGGCTCGATCACCGACGTATCAATGCCGGGCGTCCCAGGCGTCTCTCCCTCAGCTTCGCGAACGGTCTCGAGGTTTTCCTCCAACACGTACATCGCCGCTTCCGGGTTGTTCGTCCCGAACTCGTTGTAGGTGAATTGGACATCGATCGCGTGAATCGTGTATTTTCGGGTCGGAGGCTCACGTTTTGTGGCGTCGGTGGCCTTGAAAGCGAACGCAACTGAACCGCCGTCAGCTCGGACGTCTTTTGGAATCTCCCACTCGAGACGAAACCGGTGGCTCGTGTTGGCATCGAACGGTCACCGGTCGCCGTAGCTGCGATTCCCGTCGAGTTTGCGACCGTCTTTGAGTGTCTGTAGCACCTCGAGCAAGGAGCCCTCGGTGATCGTTCCGTCGATAGCTTCCGGTCACTCGAGATATCGGAGCGTTGCGGTGGCTTTCGACAGCAACTTTGTTGGGAGATCGTCCCACTCGGTGGCTTTCAACTCGAGGTACAGCGGCCGGGTACGGATATGGACGCCAAACTCCATAGAGCCGGCTGTGTCGGGTTTGAGTGTTGAAAAATCTATCTGGGGGTGTCGTAGCTCGTCCTCGAACTGTTCCTCGAAGGCTCGGGTCACTAGTTCGCTGTCACTCGCTGGAAGAGCCGAATAACCGGTCTCATAATTTGTAGCAGCAATCCCCTCACGCGTCTAGATATTCGTATCGGGATAGGCGGCCGTCGGTGTCTCTTTTTGATGATCATCCGTTCGAGACTAGTGTACGTGGTAGCTGGTCTCGCCTTTCTCGTGCCAGCCGCGGGCACTTCCGAGGGAGCCGGTTGCAGCGAGGCCAGCGCCGGCTCCGAGTCCCGACAGGAGCCGCCGGCGTGTCGTTTCGATGGTGTCCACGAGTGATTCCTCTGGCGAGTGCGGTGATGTATCGTCTTTTGACATTCGTGATGGGTGTTGAACGCGGCAAACAGCCAACGGGCGATGACCACGCTGGGTTCACGAGCGCTCGGCGATCGTATTCGTAATCGGTACAATCCGTGACAGCCCCATCACGAGCGGGGACTCTTTTATATTGTCTGACTGTCAATTTGGTAGGGAGGTACCGAAAAACAACAAATGGATTCCTACTTTCATCTGCAACTGATATACACGTTCAATTTGTAATCATCGCTTGTGAGTATATTTGATTCATACTCTCGTCGCGCCTGCGTGCTGTATGCCGCTCTTACCAATGATCCTCGTCCCAGCTCCTGTTTAATTGATTAAATTTGATACAAACAGCACAATCTCGAGTGAAAGAGTGCACTCAGTCCGTCATCTTCTTCTAAATATCTACGTTACTGATAGAATTGCGTACGTGACCGTTGTTATATTGAGTGCAACGCCTCGAGGGGGTCGCCCACGAGTGCGGGCGCACGTTTCAGTGAGTTCATTCGTCCCGACGCGGGCCGGGCGCGATTTGAACACACGGTCGGACGTGCTCACTCCGTTGCGCGCGACCTCCCTGCGTTCAAATCGCTAGTGACCGTTTTGCCACTCACGTGTTTGTTCGTGGCAAAAGCGGGCCGGGCGCGATTTGAACACGCGACCGTCTGGTTAAAAGCCAGACGCTCTGCCGGACTGAGCTACCGGCCCTCAATCTCCTCTTTTGGGGAGTAGCGGTTAAACGTTTCTTTTCACTCGAGATCGAAGTACGCCTCGAGGGCGTCGGCGACGACCGAGCCGGGTTCGACATCCTCGAGGGAGGCCTGTCGACGCAGGTCGCGGTAAACCGTCGGTGGAAGCTGCAACTCTAATTGGCCGAGTTGCACGCCGTGGTCGGCGAGGGCGACCTCAATCGGCGTGCCGTTGTTGACTGCACTGGCGACTGTCCGGACATCACGCACGGTGAGGTCTCCATCGAGGGCTGCCCAGGCCAATAGGAGGCGACTTTCGCCACCCACGCGGGCAATATGCTTCGCCGCAGTCGGTGCAATATGTCCAAGGGCGACTTGCCGGCGGACCGACCGTGGCAGGTCGTGTACGCGAGCCCACTTCCGAATAAAGGAAACTGTCGCCGGGCCGCCGGCGCGCTCAGCGGCGGCTTTGTACGAGCCTTCGCCACGGACGAGCGCCGCACAGGCGGCTGCCCCACGGAGCATCAACAGATTGTCGTTATCACTCGCACTGCCGTCGGCGAATTCCCGAACCGTCCGGGCAGCCTCCCCGAGACTGTCGGGATTGGTCGGATCGAACTGGACCGCACGGCGAGCATGGCTGCCGGTAACCGTTTCGTCTCCACGAATAACGGGCGTCCCGACAGGCGACTCGCGGTCGGTTGGGATTGATCTGCCGTGTGGCCCGCGGCGTGAACGGTTCTCAGATCGGTCCTCACTCATCTCACGGATGCTTTCGTCTCAGGCGACAAAAACACTCCTACCTGTGCTCTGTGGCGTAGCGCTCGAGTTGGAACTCGACTTGTTCGTTGAGCCGGCTAAGTCCCTCTTCGACGCCGAACTCGGGGATGAGGTCGACGCCAGCTTCGGCAACCAGCGTGCGAACGGTGTTAAATGGCCCCATCCGTGCACCGTTCGTCGCTGGACTCGAGGTCGTTCCGCGCAGTTGGTCGATTGCGGTTCGGTGGCCGGGATTCTCCCGGAACCAGCCCTCGTCTTCGAGTTTAGTGACCGCCTCAAGATTGACCGGCATGTAGCCGGTTTCTCGGTGCCAGCGGGCTTGTTGTTCGGGTTGGGCGAGCCAGGCGAGGAACTCGGCGGCCGCCCGCTGTTGTTCGCGGGTGACGTTGTTTGTAACCCATAACGAACCACCGCCAACGACTAAGCCTTGACCGCGACCGGGTGCGGGAAAGTCTCCGGTTCCGACGTCGAAGTCGGCTCCGTCGACGGTCGCTGTCAGCGAGGAGGACGAATCGATGAGCATTGCGGCGTCGCCGGCGTGGAACCGGCCTCTGGCTTTGCCGCGGGCTTCAACGCCAGGGTCGTGGTAGAGTCCGTCGGCTTTCATGTCCGTAATCCAGTTATAGAGCGTGCGCCCGGCTTCGCTGTCGAAGTAGGCTTTTGTCGGTGTTCCATCATGGCCGTTGCGCTCATTTACGAGCGGTTGATTTTGCTGGGCAAACCACTGTTCGACAAACCACGAGTAGTTGGCGAACGTAATACCAAACTGGACGCCTGTGTCGACTAACTGTTCGGCAGCCGACCGAATATCCGCAAACGTCGTCGGTGGGCTGTTCGTCCGAAGGCCGGCCTGCTCGAACAGTTCACGGTTGTAGTACAACACCGGCGTCGAGGAGTTAAACGGCATCGAGTACAGTTTTCCCCCACTCCGGTAGTACTCGACTACGGGGTCGAGCAACTCTCGTGGGCTGAGTTTTCCGCGTGGGAGAATATCTTCGACCGGCGTGAACGCGTTGCTGTCGAGTGCGCCTTTCGTCCCAATCTCATACAGCTGAGCGATTGCCGGCGGTGAGCCGCGGTCGACTGCAGCCAACGTCGAATCGAACGTGCCACGATAACTTCCTTTCGAGCGCGCTTCGATTCGAATCCCGTCCGTTTGGGCTTCGAACTCCGAGACGAGGTCGTCGATCAGCAGTCCCTTATCACCGCCCATTGCGTGCCAGAACTGGATAACCGTCGCGTCAGTGTCGGTGATCCCAGAACTCGTTTCGTAGCTGTCGAGCAACGACTCGAGGGTGTTCGAGCGTTCATCGAGTGCGGCGACGCTTGCGGCGACTTCGGTGAGTGAGGTCGTCTGTTGTTGGGCTGTCCGGGTTAGCTGGTCGGCTTTCGAGGCCGTTTCGTTCGAAATTTCGGCAACGCCTTCGACCATTGAGACGGTTTCTTCGACGGACGCCGCTTGGTCGTCGGTGGCATCGGAAATCTGGTTCACGCCGATTGCGGCGTCTTCGACATCGTCAACGAGGTCGGTAAAGGCCTCGAGTGCGGTTTCGGCGGTGTCGACGCCGGAGACGATGCTATCGTGCATGGCGTCGATTTCCTCAACGGTCTCTCCGGTTTCGGTTCGGATTTGGCCGATCTGAGATTCGATATCGCCAGCTGCTTCTTGGGCTTCTTCGGCTAGATTCTTTACTTCGTTTGCGACCACGCGGAAGCCGGCACCCTGTTGGCCGGCTTGGACTGCCTGGATTGAAGCGTTGAGTGCCAGGATGTTGGTCTCGTCGGCGATGTCTTGGATGAGTTCGACGATCGATTCGACCTCTGCGGTGTGTGCCTCTAAGTGTTCGACCCGTTCGTAGGCGTCTTCGGCTCGTTGTTGGACGATATCGAGCTGTTCGATGGCATCGGTCGCAGCCTCACGCCCATCACGACCACGGGTGGCGACGTTTTCGGCCGTTGCAGCCGCCTCTTCGGCGGAGCTTGCGATTTCTTCGGTTGCGGCTGAGAGCTGTTGGAGCTCTTGGGTTGCCGTTTCGATCCGTTCGTGCTGCTCAGTGGCACCCTCTCCGATTCGGGTGACGGCCGTGCTAACGTCTTTGCTCTGTGTTTTGACGTCGCTGACTCGGCTGTCGACGTGTTCGGTCGCTCCCCCAACCTGGTCACCGAACTCGGTGACGTCTTGGATCGTCTCACTAAAGCTTTCAAGTAGGTGGTTGACTGCGGTTGCGACGGCTACGATCCCCTCACCCTCGACGTCTTCCTCGAGGCGAATCGTGAGGTCGCCTTCGGCACACGCTTCGATCTGGTGGGCGAGTTCCATCAGCTCTCTGCTGTTCGTCTCTGTGTCGTGGTGGGTCGAAACACCCCCGTCGGTTGTGGGCTCGGCTTCAGGTTGCTCGTCGGCGGTCCGTTTTGGTGCCGATGGCCCACGTGTTGAGTCCGACCGCTGTCGGTCGCGACGATCGTTCATAAAAAATACAGTTGCGCCTAACGTATAAAAACATTTTAGCCGAAACAAAACTTCGCTGATGCTACTCCTCGCGCTTCTCGGCGAGATGCTCCCAAATTTCCGTACAGCCGGCTCCAACTTCAACGTCGGCGAGGTGGTCGTCGTCGCGCTCTTCTTCCTCCGGTATTTCGGTTACTTCGGTCACTGGTGATCAGCCCCGTGTAAGCCACTGGATCGTTCCAGTTTCGTGCGTTCGAGCCGTCTGACCGGCGATAAGAATCTCATACGCCCTGTTGGAGTGCCCCCAGGATAAGCGACGCTACGGCTGCAAGCGATACCCGTACTCGCGTCTACCGGAAAGGGTTGCTGACATCTCGGTTTCAAAAATCTGGACTATTCAACCGCTTGCTATCGATTTTTGGACTATTTGTCGTCACACGAGTGGTAAGCATTGCATCGGCCGACGGGACAATGACTCTCCAGTCCAACTATTCTGTATGGCGATCGCGTTACGTGTCCTCGATGACGGTGCGTGGATTAGCGTTAACGACTCCCGTGAAGTCGGTGTCAGCGACATCTGGGCACTCACAACGACTGATTTCTGTTCCTGTGAGACGGCTCACATCCTCCTCGAGGGCTTTTCGGGGACGCATGTCGCCGGGCCACATATCGTCGCCGACGCTGTTGGCCAGTGTATCAACTGTGGTCACCGGGACACGATCGACCGGCTCCCCGTTGGCCGGGCCTATGAGGGGGAGTTTGCCGCTTACGACCCGGAAACGGTGCAGTCGACACTTGAGCCAAAATAACACACGCGTGGTGTGTGTCACCACATGAAATCTTGGCAAAAACGGCCGCAATGGCTGAGATGCGGGGAGAACTGACGCAACGTGCGGGTGTTTACAAGGAGCGGGTCTTACAGCGCGTATATGCCAACTGACGTCGAGCGGTGGAAAGACGAGGTCTACGGAACGGATATCCGGGGCCATATCGAGCGGTTTGCTGAGGAAGGCTGGGAGACAATCCCGGACGATGAGCAGGATGCGTGGTTCGAGCGGTTCAAATGGTACGGGCTGTACCACCAGCGAGCGGGCCAGGAATCGTACTTTATGATGCGGATCGGCCCACCGGCTGGCGTCTTAGAACCCGGCCAACTCGAGGTGCTTGCGGAACTCGCTCAAGAGTTTTCGACCGGCCCAGCCGAGAACCCCGAGTTCGGTAACGGCTGGCTTGATGTGACGACCCGACAGGCGATTCAGCTCCACTGGATCAATTTAGAGGATGTCCCTGAAATTTTCGACCGGCTTGAGGAAGTCGGCCTCTCTGCGGTACAGGCCTGTGGTGACTCCTGGCGAAACATTGTCGGCTGTCCGGTTGCTGGAAAGGACAAACACGAACATGTTGACGCCCATAAACTCGCTCACAATCTCCACGATACGTTCAAAGAGAATGAGGCCCACTCGAACCTGCCACGGAAGTGGAAGGTTTCGGTGACCGGCTGTGACGAAGGCTGTGGACAGGGCGATATCAACGACTTGGCCTTCGAGCCAGCGAGCAAGGAAATCGATGGCGAAGAGGTGATGGGCTACAACGTTCGTGTCGGTGGGGGTCTGTCCCGAAACGAACCGCGTTTTGCCCGCGATATCGACGTCTTCGCGACGCCGGAGCAGGCCGTCGAGGTTGCCGGTGGCATCTCTGCGCTTTTCCGTGACCACGGTGACCGTGAAAACCGATATAACGCTCGAATCAAGTTCCTTGTCGACGAGTGGGGCCCCGAAAAGATTCGCGAGGTGCTTCAGGGCTACGTCGACTTCGAACTCGAGACGGCCGGTGCGGACCTTCGTTCGGAGTACTCCTACAATGCCGGCTACGACAACGGCAAAAGCGACCACGTCGGCGTCTACGAACAGAAAGACGGCAACTACTACGTCGGACTCAACGTCCTCGTCGGACGTATTGGGGCCGACGACTCCGAAGCATTGGCCGAACTCGCCACGAAATACGGCTCCGGTGAAACGCGTCTTACCCAGCGTCAGAACATCATTCTGATGGACGTACCCGAGGAGAACATAGACGACCTCCTCGCTGAACCGCTGCTCGAGGAGTACAGTCCCGACCCACACCCGTTCCAGCGTGGCTCGATTGCCTGCACGGGGACGGAGTTCTGCTCGCTCTCGATTGTCGAGACGAAAAACCGCCAGGTTCGGTATGCACGCTGGCTCAAAGAGAACGTCGAACTGCCCGAGGGCGTCGAGGACTTCCATATCCACCTTTCGGGCTGTACGGCTTCCTGTGCGCAGCCACAGATCGCCGACATCTCTCTCCGTGGGATGAAGACGCGAAAAGACGGCGAACCCGTCGAAGCCCTCGATATCGGCCTGGGCGGTGGCCTAGGCGAGAACCCGCAGTTTGCCTCGTGGGTCACCGAGCGCGTGCCGGCAGATGAGGTTCCCGGTGCAATCGAGAACCTGCTTGCGAACTTCGAGGACGCTCGAGACGGCCAAGAGAGCTTCCGTGCGTTCGTCGAACGCCACAACGATGACGAACTCGCCGAACTGATCGAACCCGAAGAGACGAGTTACAAGGATCCGTACATGCACAACACCAAACGGACCTGGTATCCGTACGCCGAAAACGACAGCCTCGACGCCAGCCCGGCCCCAGCGAGTCCGGATGGGTCGCCGATTCCGTCCGACGACTAACTCTCCTCTGTTTTCATTGACCGTTAGTCGAATAGCTCATCGAACGTGTCGGGTAACTGTGCATGGACGTTTGAAAGCTCGTTTGCGGCTGCCGTCTCTGCAACGACGCGAAGAACCGCTTGTGTGACAGCCATCGCGTCGCGGTCACTGATATTCCCACGGTAGCTCACCCGGTCGAGAAACGTCGTCAGATCGAAGTCGGCTGCCTCCTCGTCGGTTCGTTCGAGCGGGGTGGTGACCTCGCGAGGAAGGTAGGTCGCCAGATCGGCGGCCTCGCCGCCAGTAATCCGCTCTCCGAGCGTCTCGAGTGTTACGTCCGTTGCCTCTTTGGCACTCAGCGCGACGCCATCGGGGAGTCGCTCATCGATACGCTCGAGAAACTCCGAAGATGCCATCGGTTGGCCGGCTTCAAAGAGGAGTTCGTACTCCGTTGGCAGTTGTTCTCGCGCACTTTCGAGTTCGAGTACGGCCCCGTCGCTCTCGATGCCGTTGATCACCGCCCGTGTTTGGGTGAGTGCGCTTGCGTCACTATCGCTTCGATTGTGAACCCGCTCGAGAAAGTCGGTCGCTCCAAACCCTTCGGCTTCACCGGCGGGTGCTTCGAGTGGGTCACCAGCGACGTCGGGGAGTGTTGCGGCGAGATGGTTCGCTTGTCCGTCTGAAATCCGTTCGCCGAGCGTTTTCATCACTGCCTCGAGGGCCTCCCGAGCCGCGTCGGTTGACTCGAGGTGGTCGGGGGCGTTTGCCTGGATCGAATCGAGCAGTTGTTCGGGCGTGGCTGTCTCGCTCATACGGACAGAAGGGACGGCGTTCAGTTGAGTTCGTTGCGCGCACGTACAGGGTCGTCGGGTGAACTACTGCGGCGCGCTCGGTGCCGGTGCCAGATCGGTGACGAGATACCCGAGGGTTTGGTCTAGTTCCTGAATCTGCTCGCTTTGGCTCTCGACTTCGGCGGCGATTGCTTCGGTTTCCCCGGCGACGCTTTGGGCGCTTGATACCGTTTGATCGACCATACTGGCGACCTCTTCGGTGCTCGAGGCCTGTTGGTCGGTGGCGGTTGCGACTTCCGCAATGCCGTCGGAGAGTTCGTCGACCGTCTCGTGAATCTCTTCGAAGATGGTTGTCGCTTGATTGACGGCGTTGATTCCGTGCGCAATTCGCTCGTTGTTTTCATCAAGGTTCTCGACGGCCGCATGCGTATTGGCTTGGACGTCATCAATCATGTGCTCGATTTCAGTCGCCCGATCTTGGGAGTCTTCAGCCAGCGCTTTGACTTCGTTGGCGACGACGGCGAATCCGGCACCTGCTTGGTCAGCATTTGCCGCCTCGATAGAGGCGTTAAGCGCTAGAAGATTCGTCTGGTCGGCGATCGAGTTGATCACTTCGACTACCTGGTCGATCTCGGTGACGCTCTGTTGGATTGCTCTGACGTCTTCGGCAATTTCGGTTGCAGCCGACTGAATCCCCTGCATTGCCTGCTCGATTTCATCTGCTGACTGTTGCCCATCTTCGGCGAGCGTCCGGGCCGTCTCGCCCGCTGCTGAGACCTCCTCGGCTGAGGAGGCGATTTCTTCAACGGAGGCCGAAAGCGTCGAAGTCTCGTCGGCCACCTCCATGATTGCTGTATACTGCTCGCCAGCCTCACCGTGAATCACGTCGAGTCGGCTCCCAATTTCGGCTGTACTCTCTGCAAACTCCGCCAGAGACCCTTGCATCTCGTTTGCCGCCCTGTTGTCGTGATCGGTATCTGCCTTGATGTCTTCTATCTCATTGAGATCAATATCCTCGGTTACAGTCTGCTCTTCAATCGAACTGTCTGACATGTATCCTGGGATGCATGAACGTGTTTTATATTTTATGGCTAACATTTCACCCCTAGCGGTAATACCTGCTGATAGTTGGTAAAAAGTACGCTATTTAACAACAAGCATTTGCTTTACACCACCCTCCCGGCCGCGGTATTCGCCACTGCCGGGGTAGATAAGTGGCTCCTTTCCCTTTCATGGCGTATGGCTGACCGACTCATCAGTGTAACTGCCTACACCACACTTGATCTCGTTGATGCGGTTGCAAAGAGCCACGAATTTACCGAGGAGACCTACGGCATCGTCAACGCAACCTCGCCCCGAAAGAACCCGGATGTCGTTCAACTGCAGTTTGAATTGGACAACATGACCGAGGAATACCTCCCAGCACATATGGACGAGTACAAACTGACGCCCGAACAGGCCCGGACGCTTGCTGCAGACCTCGAGAAACACGCCGACAAAGTCGAAGCACATCTCGAGTAGGTGGCGGGGTGAGAGCTTTTATTCGTCGGCACGAACGGACCCATGTGACCCTCCGAGCTGATGACGGGGTGATGATTCGCCAAGCGAAGCGGGCTGACCTGCTTGCAATTGTCGCCATTGAAAACGCCTCGTTCCCCCAGCCCTGGCCGTATGAGGCGTTTACGACGTTTCTCAATGAGCCCGGATTTTTAGTCGCCGTCGGGCCGGGTGAGGTGCTCGTCGGCTATGTCGTTTCAGATGTTACTCCCAACTATGGGGGAAACCTCGGTCACATCAAAGACCTCGCGGTGCACCCCGAGCACCGCGGCGCTGGCATTGGCTCACGACTGCTCTCACAGTCACTTGCAGCGCTTGCCCGTGAGGGTGCGCGGACGGTCAAACTCGAGGTTCGGGACGACAACGAGGGTGCGAAACAGCTCTATCGAGATTTCGGGTTTGAACCGCTTCGCCGTGTTCCCCGCTATTACAACGATGGCTCGGATGCGATCGTGATGATTCGGCAGGTGTCACCGCCGACTGGCTAGTTCGAGGCTGGCGTTGCGTAGACGCTTGAGAGGGCGATGGCGTTAATTAGACGGCCCGATACAGTACCAGCTATGGGATACGTCTGTCCGGTCTGTTCGGTCGCCGCGACTGACGCCGTTACAATCGCAAACCATCTTGCAGTCACCGCCTCACTCGGCCGAGAGGATCACCTCGAGTGGCTCGAGTCTCACGCCTCCGATTGGGAGCACAGCCGGCCTGCGGAGCTGGCAGAGACGGTTCGGGCGCTTGCCGATGAGATTCCGGATCCGGAGACGACCGACGCCGGACCACTACTCGAGTCCGAAATCGCCGCTGAGAGCCAGCGTCGCGGTCGGGGAGCGATGGCTGTCGATCCCGACCCCGATGCGGCGGCGGTTCTCGAGGAAGCTCGAGCGTTAACTCAGGAGATGACAGGCGAGCGCGATTCTGATACCGGCCTCGAGTCCGACCCAGAAGAAAACGGGTAACTGTCCGCCGACTAAGTTCGAAACATGAAAACGACCGGACGGTTTGCCCCCGACTCACTCGAGGAGGCCCGGAAACAATACGAGGCTGTCGGTCCGGCAGCCCAGACTGCGGTTCGAGAAGTTGCATCCGTGATGGAGTTTTCCCGTGAGGAGTACGCCGACCGCGTTGATAGCGAAGTTGTCGAAACCGCTCGCGATGCAATCTTTGCCTCGCTGCTTGCGGTCACCGTCGGAACACGCGAGGAGTATCTGGCGTGGCGTGAGGCATATGACGGCGAGGTGTTCGAGGCCGGTCACGAGAACGTCGAGAACGTGGTGTGGCACGCCGGGCCGACGGGCGACGCCGTCGCAGCGACGTTCCAGGCGGAAGAGGCGGCAGCGATTGGGACGCTTCGACGGCAGGCGTTCGGCCGACTCTACCGCGACCAACTGTGAGCTTGGCCTCGAGCGTGGTGGACGAAACGCGTATACCGCTGCTCTCCTGAGAGTCAGCTATGCGCACGCGGTATCTGCTGTTGATTATCGTCATCCCGCTGGTCGTCCTCCTCGCGCTCGGGGCCGTCCCATCGTTGCTTGGGGGTGGGGACGTCTCCTATATGGTTGCGACCGAGGTCGAACTCGAGGATGGTGAGCCACCGGCCGAAAACGTCACCGAGACGCTCAACTTCGATGATTTCTCCGAAAACCGCTTCCCGTATACGGTCTCAGCACTAGCAGCCGACGATGGGGTCTCTGATCCCTACGAGGCCGGCAGATTCGGCTTTGAGGAGTTCTTTACACACACGCCGTTCGATGAGCTCGATGAGTTCCGCAGTTGGGAGCCTGCGGCTAGCGATGGTGAGGCTGTCTGGATTGAGCATGACGGTAGTTACTACCGCCTCGAGATCACAGGAGGGAATAATGGCTAACCCTGCTGGCGACGGTGACGTCGATGATGCATCCGACTCTGATGACAACGAGGAGACGCCAGCCGAGTGGCCCGTCCTCGAGTCGGTCCTCGAGTATGAAACCGGCTGGTATGACGGCGGCTATGACCTCGTCGAACAGCCTGATGGCACACAAAAGCGCTACTACTGGGCGGCGCTCCCGCCGGCAGTCGTTATCGTCGCCCGGACCGACGATACCGTCCTCTTTGTCGAACAGTATCGGCCCGCAATCGGTGAAACACACTTGGAGTTGCCAGCAGGCATCGTCGAAGATGGCGAGTCGTATACGGTGGCAGCGGCTCGCGAACTCGAGGAAGAGACTGGGTTTCGGCCGTCGACGACGGTCTTGTTACAGGAGTGTTCGGTTTCGACCGGCGTCCTCGATCACCGACGGGCAATCGTCTACGCCGACGGGTTAGTGCCCGGTGAACGCGAACTCGACAGTAACGAGTTTTTGACGGTAGAGACGGTGCCGGTCGAGGATGCACTCGACGTCGCCCGCAAGCAGCCGACAAACGATGCCACCCTCGAGGGTGTGTTACTGGCTCGAGAGGACGGGTTTCTCTAGGCGGGCCACCCGTGGCCCTTATTGAGTCGGGCCCCAATCTCCTGGGTATGGACGGCGAAATCACCCCCGAGGAGGTCCACACGCTCCTCGAGGACGATGAGGCGGTCTGTATTGTCGACATTCGTGACGCAATGAGCTACGAGTATGGACATATCGAAGGCAGTCTGAATCTCCCCTTCCATACGTTGCCGACGCGAGTGGCGGAGGTTGCTGGTGCAGACCGAATCGTGACGGTTTGTCCACACGGCAAAGCTAGTATCCAAGCGGCGAGACTGATTCAATCCTATGAGGGAGCGGCTGAGGCAACCGTCGAGAGTATGGCCGGTGGGTTAGAGGAGTGGGCTGAATCCTATCCGTTGGCCTCGATCCCGAGTGACGGTCTCGAAACTGATGAGTCTGCCCAGTCGGCTGATGGGCCCGATGTGCCGTTCTGATCGGATGCCAGCGCTGTCGCTTTGATCTGTGTAAAAAACGTCTCCGGAGTGTGCGTTAGATCATCGATTATGCCACGTTGAAGCCGCGTTCTTTGAGGAAGTCCTCAATGCGGCCGGTGTGGTTTCCTTGGAGTTCGATGTGGCCCTCTTCGACGGTGCCGCCACAGGCGAACTTGGATTTGAGATCCGAAGAGAGACTGTCGAGATCGACGTCTTTCGGATCGAATCCTTCGATGATCGTTACCTCTTTTCCGTATCTTCGCTCGTCAATGCGGATAGTGAGTTGCTGTTGTCCTTTCGCTACGTCTTCACAGACGCAGAGTTCGTGGGGCAACCCGCACGTCGAGCAGACTTCTCCGGCCATTACCTACGAAGTCGTACAGAGTACAGGTTGATAAGGATGCCGGGTGAGAACCCGCGCTACGGTTCGCTTTCCGCCTCTGCCCACCACCGACCAACCACTGGGAGTCGCTGTCGGGTCACCGAATCGGCAATCGCGACTGCTCGCTGGGCTGCTGATTCACTGACAGCCTCGCCGTAGACTGCTCGTTCGTATATTTCGAGGAGGGTCCAGGTGCGGTGATCAAGCCCCCCAGCCTCACTATTACTCGAGGCGTTGATCGCTTCGAGATACTGTCGAGGGGTTTCACCGGGACGACGTGACCGATATCGTTTACCGAGGTGGCTCTCAACCCGTCGATAGGCTTCTTTGATATCCGCGTTCGGCGTGTCTTGAGGCTGTTGCCAGTAGCGCCGTTGCTGTCCGCGTAGCCGACTCACCGCGCCGGTTCGGTGGATTCCGGCAACGAGGCCCATGAGGAGTACGAGACCAAAGGCGGTGGTTTCGGCACTTGGCGGTGCTGGCGTCACACTCTCTGCCTCCCCATTGCTTCCCGCGTCCGTACTCTCGTTTCGCTCCTCGGCTGACTCGTTTACGGCCTCTTCGGTTTGATCATCCTCGAGCGGGTCTGTCCCTTCAGGTCCCGAGTCGTCGGTGTCCTCTTCGGACGCCGTCTCTTCGTCGTCGGTCTCTTCGTCTGTCTCAGCCGGCCGGTCGATACCGAAATCCGCGCTTGTGCCAGTATCGGCCTCTGGGTCGCCGTCTGCTCGGGCGTCCTCGAGTCGGTCAGCCCGGTCGTCGTCACGTGGGTCGGCTGGCGTTGGGTCGAAGGTGACCCAGCCGTGGTCAGGGAGGTATACCTCAACCCAGGCGTGGGCGTTCATGCCGCGGACGACCCACTCGTCATGGTCGACCTGTTGCCCGCTCGTGTAGCCGACAGCGTAGCGGGCTGGAATCTCCTCGCTGCGAAGCATCTGGACCATTGTCGTCCCAAAGTATACACAGTAGCCGGCGTCCATCTCGAACAGGAAGTCTTCGGCAACGTTGCCATCGGGCCGGTCAACGCTCAGGGAGTACTCTTTTGAGTCCTGTAGGTACGCCTCGATGATGGCCGCTTTGTCGTACGGATTGTCTGCTTCGGCGGTCAGTTCGCTGGTATATGTTTCAAACTCCTCGGAGGTCTCCTCTGGCGTTTGGAGATACCGTTCTTCGATATGGTCCGGATACTCTGTTCCGGCGGTGCGGAACAGTCCAGGATTCTCGACCAGTTGCTGGCTTTCGACGGTGTAGCTGTCGCCTGGGGTAAGTGGCTCTTCTGGCAGATACTGCCCGTGTGTCGTCACCTGCGTGTTTTGGCGTGTTTCCCCATCGACGTCGACCGGCTCAGGAGCCGCCGGCATCGCCTCCATTCGTGTTTCGGCGGTCACTGTTTGGGTCTGCGGCCGGCTTTGACCAGGTGGCCCGGAGAGCGGTTCGTACGCTGCTTCGTCACCGGTCCGAACCCACTCATCGCCGGTAAACCGGTCGTAGGTTCCCGTCCGCCACAGCGACTCCGACTCGCTTTGGACGGTAAACCGAACCTCCGTCGAGAGATCGACACTTCCCTGAATCGTCGACCGATCCGGCGAGCCGACTAGGTTCCCCTCGAGGCTCTCTTCACCGGCACTGCCGAAGACATCCGGTCCGGTTCCATCGCCGGTGTCGAGTGGCACTAACGCCATGCTCATCGACGTGACGAGTGCCACCGCAAACACGATTGCGAGCACGTCGGCGTGGGCGACGGTCGCCCCCCGTGCCTCGAGTTCGCCACAGCCGATGGCGGCGAGGCTGCCGAGCGTACCGGCGAAGACGACTGGGGCCGTTGCATCGCCGGTGAGCGTCAAAAACAGGAGGGCGGCGCCGCCGGGGATAACGCTCAGTACGTATCGCCCTCTGAGTGCCAGATACCAGCTGAGAAAGACGGGTGCGGGGACGAACGCAAGCGCCCAGACGCCGGCTTCGAGCATCCCGAGAATCGGTAGCCCAGTCGTGAGCGCGAGTACGTCCCCAAGCAACTGATTGCCCGTCTCGAGGAGGGTGGTGAGGTCGACGCCGGTAACGGACAGATAGTAGCCAAAGCCGACTGCGCCGGCGAGGGTGGCGAGCACTGCGGCGACGGCGGGGCGAATCGTTCGCGCCAGCAAGGTCGAGGCCGCCAGCATGCCAACCGTGATCGTCAGCAGGGTTTGCGTGCCGCCAACGGCGCTGGTAACCGTCTGTAACGTCACCACTGAGGCACCAAGCAACACAAGCACACCACCCAGTGCCAGCAGTCGGAACGACCGACTGTGAACCGGCCGGTCAACCGTTGTATTGACCGTCTGACTCATTGAGTGTTCACCCCTCGAGGGGTGGGTGTGATTGGTCTGCGTGTTTGGGTTGTGTCACCTTCTGGTACAAACCGGCTGAACGGCTGTTTGCGGTCACCGACCTGTACTATCGTCTCTTCTGACTCTGCCCAAATCAGTACACCTGCCTCTTTTTCGGCGTCAGCCGGCAGTTCGCCGCCGGTAGTACTCCCAAGCAGCCGAAGCAGTGCCTGTTTGTGTCCGTCCCCGCTATCGGCCTGACAGTGCCCATCGGGTGTCCGTACACCGACGTCGACCCCCGCTTCGAGCAGCCACAAACTCAGACTCGCGGCTGCTGTCGCCATCCCATCGACGGCGTCGGGCTCGGTTTCACTACCGGCGGCGAGCTCGACAACCTGGGCTGAGGCGTCGGTCACAAACTGCTTGACGACGAGGTCGGTATCGGCTCGCTTTGCGGTCGCTTTCCAGTGAATATCTCGCACCTGGTCACCACGCTCATACGCTCGAAGGTGGTCAAACTCCCGGTCTGTTCCCCCGCCTTGCTCGTGCAACTCACCGACTAACGCCACCTCATCCCGGAGGCTGTACACGGTCGGATAGACGAGCACTGACTGGAGACTCGAGACGCGAAACCGTTGTTTGACCAGGTCAAACACGTCCCGGACGGTGACTGTCACTGGCCCGAGTTCACATACTCCGCGCTCGCGGAGGGTGAGTTCGTACTGGTAGCGCCCCTCGACCGCTTGCCCCGCTGACTCGACTCCCTCGACACCTGCGCCGACCGTGTCGGCCACTGTCGGACCAGTCGGGCGACCACTCCCAAACTCGAGGTTGAGGGTGACGGTTCGTTGTTCGCCGGGAAAGCCGTCAGCGATCGGCGTTCGGGTCACCGTTGGCCGAGCGGTGCGGGCGACGCTTATGACGCCGGCGAGGAGGCCGACTCCGAGTGGGATGATAATCGCCCCAAGCGACCGGGTTCCGTAGGACCACGCCATTAACAGACAGAAGCCGATGATGAGTAGCACTCCCCAGCCGCGTCTTGTCGGGGTCACCAATCCGTTCGGGGTGGGGGCACGAGTAGTCATTCGGGGTCGTGCTCGACTGGAACGCGTTCTATCGCCTCGGAAACAAGCTCTTTTGCGGTCTGGTCGCCTCCAGACCGGAGCTGGATGCGGTGCGCACAGACGCTTGGCGCTTCCTGCTGGATATCATCCGGACGGACGTACGCTCGCCCGTCGATTACGGCACGGGCTTGGGCGGCTCGCATCAGCGCAATCGTCCCCCGCGGGCTGACGCCGATCGCGGCGTGTTCGCGGGTGAACGCAGCCAGCCGCGTCGCATACGACCGAACCGGTTCGGCGACGGTCACGTTCCCAACGGTCGTCCGCGCCCGCCGAAGCGCCACCTCGTCGGTCACCGCCTCGAGTGCGTCGATCGGATGGTCGCCGATCGTTCTGGCAAGTAGCTCCGTCTCTTCGGCCGGCGTCGGATAGCCAAGCCGGAGCTGTTTGATAAACCGGTCGACTTCCGCGAGCGGAAGGTCATAGGTCCGACTGGACTCGACGGCGTTCTGGGTGGCGATGACGATGAACGGATTGGGAAGGGGGTGGCTCGTACCGTCGACGGTGACCTGCGCTTCTTCCATCGCCTCGAGGAGGGCACTCTGGCTTTTCGGTGGGGCTCGGTTTATTTCGTCGCCGAGGACGACGTTAGCGAAGACGGGACCGGGTTGGAACTCGAACGCTCGCGTCTGTTGGTTAAAGACGTTGACACCGGTGATATCGGTTGGCAGCAGATCGGGCGTAAACTGAATGCGGCGAAACGAACAGCCGACCGACCGGGCTATCGATCGGGCAAGCATTGTCTTTCCGACGCCGGGGACGTCCGCCAAGAGGACGTGGCCGCGGGCCAACAACGCCGTGACGACGTGTTCGATCACCTCGGTGTGGCCGACGATTACATCTTCGACGTTTGCGACGATTTCGGCGGCGAGTCTCGTCGTCTCCTCGATTGAGAGGGGCTCGTCTGACTCCTCATCGGTCGCGGGTGTGATCTCTGTCATCTCTCTGGGGGAGTGGAGGGCTGCGTGTCTCGCTAACAAATCAGTGACACATCGTAATAGCCCTTCCCCCGGCTTTGAGGGGTCGTGGGTGAGTCCTTCGAAACAGATCGTGAACGCTGTCGCTCGCAGCACAAACAATCAGAAAACGGTACCTCGTTTACGGATGTCTACAGTCGCGTGACGTTCGTCGCGCGTGGGCCTTTATCCGCCTGCTCGATGTCGAACTCCACCTCCTGCCCTTCTTCGAGGTCCGGACCGCCGACGTCTTCCATGTGGAAGAACACGTCGTCGTCCGAGTCATCAGTTTCAATAAATCCGTATCCGCCAGTGTCGTTGAAGAACGCGACCGTACCTTGCGCCATTGCATACGTATAAACCAACGATGAGCTAATAAAGCTTCGGGAGAACAGCGTCTAATTTTCCGGTTTTCGCTTCGATACCCCCGTTATCCCGCTGGTTTCACCAGGATTTACACGATTTGCAGACGAACGCTTCTCCCTCACGCCAGCGCCGGGCGGCCGCCACCTCACACCGGTCGCAGGTTCCCGCTGGTGTCCACCTGTAGGTCACTCTCGACGGTTTGACCGCCTCGTTTGTTCCTGTCTTGTCGGCCTGCTCGCGGTCTTTTTCCCTCTCAGTTTGTCCACTCGAGCTGACATGGTCTTTTTTGGCATCCGTCTCACGGTTGCCTGAGTTCCTCTCACCTGTAAAGTCGGTCAATCTCGTCTCGTCGCTCACAGCCAGCTAAAGGGCTTGTGTGGGCTTAAGGTTCAGCTATCCGCGACCGGTATCGCCAAGTACTGCCACCGACAAGCGCTCCCATGGCACTGCTACCGCTCAATCCGATCGTCGACGATCTCGTCGAAATAGTCAATCAGTTTGCTGGTATTGCAATGGGCGAGGGCGTTAGTCTGCTTTTGCTGATTGTCGGATCTCTTCTTGTTACTACTGCTCTCGGCGTTTTCGGCCTCCTCACTGTCGGGGCCCTGCTGAGCCTGTTTACCCCTTCGTCCGCCTGAGTGCGTCCCCTGCCATTTTAATCGCCGCCTCGAGATCGGGTCCGAGCGGCGAGCCGACGACAAGGCCATCGACGTGTTCTAAGGCGGCTTCGAACTTCTCACTAACCTGCTCGGGCGTCCCCGCCAGCGAGAACGCTTCGATCATTCGTGGCGTGACGTGTTCGAACGCCGTCGGAAGGTCGCCCGCTTCGAGTGCCTCACTGATCGCAGCCGCGGCCTCGCGGTCGATATCGTGGCGCTCAAGGACGGGTGGGGCGGCGCCGCCGGTGATGAACGCGACCGGCGGGCGGGCGGCTTCGACCGCTTTCGCTTCATCCTCGCTGACGCTGACACTCCCAAATGCAAGGGAGGTAAACTCGCCGCGGTCATCGGGTCGGTCTGCCAGTCCCTTCTCGAGTTGGCCTGCAGACCATTCGAGGTCCGCCGGATGGCCCGCGTTGATCAGTACGCCGTCAGCGTGTTTTGCACTCATTCGGAGCATGTGTGGCCCCTGTGCGCCAACGTAGACTGGGATCTCACAGGTTGGCAGGTTCAGCGAAGCCTCCGTCGTGGCGAACGTGCCGTCGTGGGTGACCGTTTCGCCAGCCCAGAGTTTCTGGGCGACTTTGAACGACTCGAGGACGCGGCGGAGTGGGCGCTCCTGTTCGACCTCGAGTGTCGAAAGCGCCGACCGGTCGCCCGGTCCGATCCCAAAGAGGGCGCGACCGTCGCTGAGTTCGTCAATCGTCGCGGTACGGGCGGCCAGCGAGACGGGGTGGCTCTCATAGGGATTGACGATGCCGGGTCCGAGCAGGAGTTCGTCGGTCGCCTCCGCGATTTTTGTCAGCGTTGCAAACGGGTCACGGTTGAAGTAGTGACAGCTGGTGAAGGCCGCATCAAAGCCCTCTTTTTCGGCGAGGGCGGCCAGTGACGCGATTTTCTCCGGCGGATGTTCCGGCGTGAGTTCGATTCCGATCATTGGTATGTCCACCCTCGGAGCGCCTGCCGAATAAAGTCACTCGATATGTCTCGGAACAGTTCGTCGCTCCCCTCGAAGGCGTCGACATCGACGCCGCGGATGACGACAGCCGGTGTCCCGCCGCCACCCTCTCCAGCTACCAGATTGCCTGCAGCAGCCAGTTCATCGACGATCGACTCGACGGTGACGCCTAACGCACGACCATCCCGGTCTGGCTCCCCGCGCCAGTCACGGCTTGCGTGCATGCCTGCATAGCCCAAGGCAACCCCACGCTGGCCATGACGGAACGGTCGCCCGCAGGTGTCGGTGATGATCACTGCGACATCAGCCGGCAACCCTGCCCGAATGCGTTCGGCGCTTTCGCTCGGCCGTTTTGGGAGCAACAGCAGGTCGTGCCCCGGCACGTTCGAGCGGTCGATCCCCGCGTTGACGGCGACGTGACCGAATCGCGTCTCAGTTAACAAAAACGGCGCTTCCATCAAGAGGTCGGTGCTCTCCTCGAGAACAGCCTGAGCGAATCGGGGATCTTTCCGCTCGCCCGTTATCTCTTCGAGGTTCTGGGCGATTTCGGTCGCTCTTGGACCGGCCGGAAACGCCTCGAGGTCGGCCGCCCGCCCCTGGGCTTTGGAGACGACAGTGCTTGCGATGGTGAGCACGTCACCGTCCTCGAGGGTAGCGCGTTCAGCGATGAGCTCGGCGAGATTGTCGCCGGGGCGGATCTCGGGAAGACCCCCGACAGCCTGTAGGTTCATACCCTGCCGTTAGCGAGTGTGTTCAAAAGCCCACCGCCATCGGCAGTTCTCCGGTCTACAGCGGGCATCACAACCCACTTTCGGCTCACTCCACTCTGTCACTGTATGACTGATTCATCGACCACCGACTCGCCGCCGACGGTCCGCTCGATCGCCGCCGACACCGATCACGGCGCTTCGACGCTTTCGATTCACTCCCTCACCGTCCTCGAGAACCGGGCGACGCTATTGCTCGAGGCCGATGATTCCACTCCTGACGAGCAGTGGGATGAACTGGCCTCGCTGGCCCGGCGCGTCCTCGAGGCGCGGCCGAGTATGGCCGTCCTCCGTAATCGAGTCAATCGGGCGATGGCCGACGTCGAACAGCGGGATGCCGCCGGCGTACTCGAGTCCGTGACCACGACGCTCGAGGCTGCGCGGGCGGCTGACCGTGCTGCGGCCGTGAACGCGAGCGCCTACGCTGATGGGACCGTGGTAACGCTCTCGCAGTCGAAAACGGTTTTCGACGCGTTGGTTGAGGCCAACCCCGACCGCGTGTTCGTCGCCGAGTCACGCCCGGCAAACGAAGGGGCCGAGATGGCTGCCTCGCTCGCTGCGGCGCTGTCGGTCACGCTCCACACCGATGCCGCGGTGGCGCACCTGCTCGCCACCGAGCCCATCGACTGTGTGCTCGTCGGTGCTGATACCATCCTCGCCGATGGTCGCGTCCTCAACAAGACCGGAACGCGAACCGCCGCACTCGCCGCCAACTACGAATCGATCCCCGTCTACGTCGTCGCTGCCACCGACAAGATTACTACCCGAGACCCAACCCTCGAGTTTGGTTCCAGATCGGCCGTCTACGACGGTGACGCCTCACTCGAGGTGTCGAATCCGACGTTCGATCTCACGCCGAAAGACTGTCTTTCGGGTGTTATTACCGAACAGGGGATACTCTCAGCTGTGGAGATTGACGGGGTCGCCGCTGAACTCGCTGCCCTCGAGTCCTGGCGAGAGTGAGCGAGTTCGGAACCGACAGACGCAAACCCCACCGCCGGCTACCTCTCTTGTGGGCGGCCGTGACGATATGTTACCCCCTCTGAGCCCTTTGTGACGAGGTCTTTTTCCTGAGCCGCCCTCTCAACACATCCAGTCACAACCGCCCAAACGTTGATTTCTACCCCCTGAGTAGCCGCCTGCATGTCACTTCCACGAACCGCCGCCGACCTCACCCTCGGAATCCACGACTCAGTCGGTGATGTGTTTCCACCATCCGTCCTCGAGGCTACCCTCTCGGAACTGCCCTGTCCGGTCCGTATCGTCGGCGATGACGCCCTCGAGGGCTGTGACGCCGTCGTCACCTTCGAACACCGCGAAGCGTTTCTCGACCTCGCGTGGGTCCACTCGATTCAGGCCGGTATCGACCGGTTTCCACTCGAGGCGTTTGCCGATAACGGGGTTGTCCTCACCAACAGCACGGGCATCCACGGGCGGACGGTCGGGGAGACGGTTGCGGGCTACTTGCTCTGTTTTGCCCGGCGGCTTCACACCCATATCGAGAAGCAGGGCGAAAAACGGTGGGAACAGCCCGCCTGGGATGAGGCTTGGACGCTGCCTGGCTCTCGAGCCTGTATCGTCGGCACCGGCACGCTTGGGCAGGGGATTGCCGAGGTTCTTGGCCCACTTGGGGTGAAAATACGCGGCGTTCGGCGGACGCCCGACCCCGTCCCCGGCTTCGAGGAAATCTATCCGACTGAGCAGTTACAGGCGGCTATCGCCGATGTTGAGTTCGTCATTATCACGGTTCCGCTGAACGACGACACCCACCACCTGTTTTCGACGCCCGAGTTCGAAGCGGTTGCCGATGACGCTTACGTGATCAACGTCGCTCGCGGTCCCGTCGTCGACACCGATGCCCTCGTTACAGCCCTCGAGGCCGACGAGATTGCAGGAGCCGCCCTCGACGTGTTCGAAACTGAACCCTTGCCGGACCGCTCGCCGTTGTGGACGCTCGAGGACGTCATTATCACGCCACACGCCGCCGCCTTTACGCGCGACTACGCCCACGACATTGCCGATCTTGTTGAGACGAACGTGGCTCGACTCGAGGCTGGTGAGGCGTTTCATAACCGCGTTGTCTGAGTGTTCGGTGTCGGCTTCGCTGCGGTGTGCCGTTTGTGTCTGAGTTTATTTTTCATCGCACTGCACCTCCCCATAATTCCATACGATGATGTACGGGCCCTATGCCACCGCGAGTCGATACAATTGATTCGGTCCTTCTCCCTAACTGATGGGGGCGCTGGGGGCACTCGTCGGTGCCGAGTGTAGTCTCGAGTTTGCCGCTGCGGTCGGGGCGGACGTGCATGTCCTCTCGGTAATTGACACCTCGCCGTTTGATGGGCTGTCGTCACTGCTCAAGCCGGGTATGAAGACTGAAACCAACGTTGACACCGAGACCGAGATCAGCACTACCACGACAACTGCCAGTCACACCCACGCCCAGCAGGCGGCACTCGAGAGGGTGAACGGCTGTCGAAACCGTCGTCAACATGGCGTCGGAGCGTCAGCCCGCGAACCCACGACGGCCGTCGAATACGTCCCCCTGTCGAGCCATCGGTCGCTACACCGAGGCGGCCGGAATTGCTGTCATCGTCATGGGAACGAACGTCTGTGTGGTGTGATCACAAATGGCGTGCTTTTGGCGTTCAATAGACGTATTCGATGGTCGTTCGCTCGAGGTCTGCTGCGATTCCGTCGGTGATATACGCTTGGGTGGGACCCTCGACGGTAATCCGCAGCTGTGGCCGGAGCGTTGTATCGAGCTGAATCTCAGTCGATTCGACAAGCCCCTCGAGTGCGTTTGCTGCAGCCCAGTATGTGTCTCGACATGTGTCCCCCATTTTCCGAACGCTCGTGACGCTCGTTACGTAAATAGGCCTATTAAATACATAGTTGAATATATATATATATATCTATTTTAACACACAGTGCATCCTCAGCACTGATTGGACGGCGTTCCACGGGGAACTATCCTATTGGGCGACCAACAGGAGGTATGCCCCGCTCGATTCTCGTTCCACACGACGGCTCGTCGTATGCACAGGCTGCCTTCGAGTACGCCCTCGAGACGTTTCCGGAGGCTCAAATTATCCTCTTTCATGCAATCGATCCCTTCGAGCTGACACCCACAGTCGAATCGCCACTCGAGCCATTGACCGACCAGTGGCTCGAGGCAAAACAGGACGATGCCGAGGCGCTGTTTCAGGACGCCATTGGGGCTGCTGGGGCTGAGGAACGGATCGCCTCGGTCGAGACCGACACGGCAGTTGGCTCGCCCGCACGGGCGATCATCGGCTATGCCGAGGATGCTGACATCGACGGCGTCGTGATGGGTGGACGTGGCCGGAGTTCGTCGTCCTCGATGCAGTTTGGCAGTGCCGCAGAAGTTGTCGTTAAACGCGTCTCAGTGCCGGTAACCGTTGTTTAGAAAAACTTGAACAGGTCATCCCGGTTCTGTTCGTGAAGGTGTATTCTGACGGCTTCCTCGAGCGCCGTAATCTGTCCGTTTTTGGCCGTAATTGGAGCGATGTTCTCCTGCCACTGTTGCCACGGCGGGAGCAGTCCAAGTCGGTCACAGAGGTCGTCCAATCGTTCATCGCGGTCATCGACTTTGTCCATTTTGTTGACCGCAACCACCGTCGGGATATCGAGGTCATACAGGAAGTGAAACATCTCGACGTCGTAGGGAATCTCTTTGTCGGTCGTATGGCGGTCGATAATATCGATGACGCTCTTGCCATCGACGACGAGGATGGCAACGAGAATCTTGTCGGCCTGCTCCTCGAGATAGTGGACGATTGCGGTTTTGATCGCCTCTCGATAGTCGGCTTCGACGCCGCTCATAAAGCCGAATCCGGGGAGGTCAGTGAGGACGAAGTCCTCGGCGACCCAGTCGTAGTGGTTTGGCTGGCGGGTGACGCCGGGTTTCCCCCCAGTATCGAACTGGTGGCCGGTGAGCTCTCGCATAAGTGTCGATTTCCCCACGTTCGAGCGGCCGACGAGGACGACCTCGGCGTCACGGTCAGGGCGTTCATCAAACATACTGCTCTCTTCGACCCCCCACACTGTAAGTACCGCGAGGTAGGATTCGCCCGCTTCCAGAGCTTACTTTTACTCACGCTGTGTTCGTTGCCCGGTTTTGTTCCCGGTGCGTTCGACCTTGCCTGCCGTGGTCAACTACAGTTCGGGCCCCTTTATTATAGCCGTGGCTCCCGTGAAGCGTTTCGTGCGGCTCGTCCAACTACTGATTCCGACGGGGACACGGTCAGAAGTCCTCGAAACACTGGATGAAAAGGGAATTGCCTACGTCGTGACCGATGAGATTGGCACACGAGAATACTCGTGTGTGGTCTACTTTCCACTCCCGACAGCGGCTGTTGAGCCCGTTCTCGACGCGCTCAAAGAGTCGGGGCTCGAGGAAGACGCCTATACGGTCGTTGTCGACGCCGAGACGGTCATCTCGAGTAAGTTCGAGGCGTTACGCGAGGAGTACGAGAAGGGTGACGTCGAAGAAGACCGAATCTCGAGACAGGAGCTTGCGGCCAAAGCAACGGATCTGACGCCGACGTTCGATATCTATGTCGGGTTGACGGTTGTGAGTGCGTTGGTGGCCACCGCTGGCTTGTTGTTGGACTCGCCGGCGGTCGTCGTCGGTTCGATGGTAATCGCACCGTTGATCGGCCCGGCGTTGGGGGCGAGTGTGGGGACGGTGCTTGGGGATACCGACCTGTTGGTGACAGGTGTCAAATACCAGCTGATGGGTGTCGCGCTTGCCATCGCGTCGGCGGCTGCGTTTGCCTTTACGGTGCGAACGGCCCAAATCGTCCCGCCGGGACTCGACCTAACGACCGTCGACGAGATATCCGAGCGCCTCGCGCCTGATCTCCTCTCGCTCGTAATCGCCCTCGGCGCTGGCGTTGCCGGCGTTCTCAGCATTTCGACCGGCGTTTCGGTTGCGCTCGTGGGCGTGATGATCGCCGCGGCATTGATCCCGCCAGCAGCAGCTGCGGGAATCGCCTTTGCGTTTGGCGAGCCGACGGCAGCGATTGGCTCTACTGTGTTGGTGTTCGTCAACGTCCTCTCGGTCAACCTCGCCGGCTTGGTGACACTGTGGTATACCGGTTACCGGCCCGAGGACCTGTTAGAACGCAAGCCAACCCAGCGACGGGTTCGCAAGCAGGTGCTCTCGCTTGTCCTGGTCGTCCTCGTCTTCTCGGCGTTTCTCGGTGGGATTACCTACTCCTCACAGCAGGTGACCAGTTTCGAGACCGATGCCACAGACGAAGTCGAAACGGTGCTCGAGCAAGAGGCCTACGACGAACTCCATCTGATCGACCTCGAGGTGGAACTCGATGACGACTACCCCTTCCGAAGCCCCGAGCGTGTCGTCATCACGGTTGGTGGGCCCCCTGCCGGTGATTTTCCAGAACTCCCCCACACCTTCGAGAACCGAATCAACGACCACGCCACCGAGCCTGTCGTCATCGAGGTGCGCTACGTCGCCGTCGCTGAAAGCTGAGTCTGTAAGCGCTGCCTTCCGCAGAGAAATCCGTCACTGTCTCTGGACGCGTACTGGCAACTTTTGAGCGCGAACCTCGAGTCACCGTTCGTGCGGCTGCTCCGAATCGTCGTCTCGAGCGAACACCGTGGGGCTGCAGCCGAAGCCTTAGAACGGACGGATATGACGTTCATCGTGATCCCACTCGAGGACACCGACAATGTCCTGTTCGAACTGCCGGTTCCCTCGAACGCTGTCGCCGAAGCCTTTGACACGCTCGAGGCGGCTGGTGTCGACCTGCAGGACCACACCATCGTTGCAAGTGCAGAAACGGCGCTGACGCCGACGACCGAGAAACTCGAGGAGCGCTACGTCGGTGAGTATGAGCCCCTTACTGGCTTCGAACTGCGGACGAAAGCCCGCGACCTGAGCCGCGATAAGGGCTCGTATGCGGCCCTGATGATCCTGAGTGCGCTGATTGCCACTGCCGGATTGCTAATGGACGCGCCGGCAATCGTCGTTGGCTCGATGGTGATTGCCCCCATTATCGGGCCGGCACTCACCGCAAGCGTCGGCTCCGTCACCGGCGATGGGAAGATGATCGTCGACAGTCTCTGGATGCAGGTGTACGGGCTCGCCGTCGCCGTTGGCGCTTCAGCGTTGCTAGCTGCCGGGCTGCGATTTGGCGGATTTGTCCCCGCCCAACTCGAGCTTGGTGCGCTCGATTTGGTTGGTGTTCGGATTGCCCCAAACGCCCTCTCGATCATCGTCGGACTTGCCGCCGGAACCGCTGCAGGTATCGGATTAACGACGAAGGGGCCGACCTCAATTATCGGCGTGATGATCGCCGCTGCGCTGATTCCGACCGCTGGCGTGACCGGTATTTCGATTGCGTGGGCCGATCCGACGGTTGCCCTCGGCTCGGCTGCACTGCTTGTCGTGACGATGGTCCTGATCAACGTCTCGGTTCTCACCGTACTCGTGGGACTGAAATACCATCGACGTGAGCGCCCGCCGATGGATCGGGCAACCGAGTGGCCGACACTTCGGCTTGGCCTCCTCGTCGTCTTCATTTTCGCACTCACTGTCGCCGTCATCGTCGGCACGGTCGATCAGACCGCCACCGAACGCACGATCGAAAACGCCGTCGGGGAGACACTCGAGGACGCGGAGTATGAAAACTTGCAGGCTGTTTCAGTGCAGACGGAGTACGGCGATGCCTCGCCGTTTACCGGTCCCCGAACGGTCACCGTCACTGTCGCTCAGACCGGTCCTGCCGATACGGAGGCGCTTGTGACAGACCTTGCCGCCGAACTCGAGGCTCAAACCGATGAGTCTGTGCTGGTACAAGTCGAAACGGTCGAGTATGTGCAGTCTCCCTGACCGTCATTTCTCAACGATATGTACACTAGTTTCAGTTAGAGCACGTACTGCTCACCGTCGACGGCCAGCGGCTCCTCGAACGCTTCGTCGGCGGGATAGTAGTGAGCCAGATGGACCAGTCGCGCTCTGTCGGCGTTGAGCTCATCGGCGAGTGCAAGGGCTCCTTCGCGGGTCATGTGTTTGGTCCCGAACGTGTAGGGGACGCCCTCGTGATAGTCACGCCCACCAATCGGATGGTGGGCACAGAGGTGGGCGGGGACGATGCCATCGGCCAGCAGCAATGTGGGGTCAGCAAGCGCCTCCCGCGTGTGAGCTGACAGGCCATAACTCGTGTCACCGGTAATCGACAGTTTCCCGCCTGTTTCGGGATCTGTCACGGTAAGTCCATAACAGACGAGCGGCGGATGCGCCACTGGAAGGAGCGTGACCTCGAGCCCACAGACTGAGAGTGGCTCGAACGGCGTCGTCGGGCTGACGCTGACGGCGTTCAGATAGTGGTAATCGTCGGCAACCGTTTGGGCGACGCTCTTGCCCGTTTTGGGGTCGCACTCGTCGGCGGCGTACACCGTCAACTCATCGAGGAGTCGAAAAACGTTGCCAAGCCCGTCGAGATGGTCGAAATGGATGTGCGTGATGACGGCGGCATCTGGGAGTGACACGTCATCACGGAGAAATTGATAACGAAAGTCGGGGCTAGCATCGATGAGCAGTGATTCGCCGGTGTGTTCGTTTTCGATATGGACTGAAAACCGCGTGCGTTCAACCCCTCGCTCTCGAGCGGCCTGACACGTCTCACAGTTACACCCGACCGTTGGCGTCCCCGTCGTATCGCCCGTTCCAAGGAGGGTTACTCGCATGCGTGGTCACTCCACACGCACTCGATTGCCCCTGCTTTCATCGAACGTACCGGCCTCACACACTCCCGTTAGCGGCCGGCCCACAAGGCTGTTTCTCGAGCCCCTCGGTTCACCGTTTCCGACCATACTCGTATTCGCGTAACGTATCCGCCTCGAGTTCGCCTAACACCGACTCGTTTGTCGCCTCGAGAATTACCGGCGGCGCACAGTCGGCTTCGAGGGCTTCGATCCACCGGCCAAGACAGAGACACCACCGGTCACCGGCTTCGAGGCCGGGAAACTCGAACTCGGGGCGGGGCGTAATGAGGTCGTTTCCCTGGGCTTTACTGTAGGTGAGAAATTCGTCGGTCATCACCGCACAGACCTCGTGTCGCCCCAAATCGCTGTCGACGGCCGTACAACAGCCATCCCGGAGGTAGCCCGTCATCGGCTCAGTGCTACAGGGCTCGAGTTCGGTGCCAAAAACGTTGGTCTCTGTAGACATACCTCCCTGTTCGGTGGCTCGAATAAAAAGATGGCGTCAGTCAGTGGTCGTGGTCATGCGTATGACCGTCGTCATGATCGTGGTCGTGATCATGACTATGCCCACCATCACTCGCTGCCCCACCAGCAACCAGCGTCTCGTGATCGCCATCGATCATATCCATATTTTTCAGGTTGTCCCGCTCTTCGAAGTCCTCGACGGCCTCGAGTAGGTCCTGTTGGGTCAGGCGCGTCCGGTTTTCAGTCAACGCCTCGAGGACGGCCTCTCGCATCACCATCCGAAGATCACTGCCGGTGAGTCCGTCGGTAATCTCGGCGATGGCTTCGGGATCGAATTCGTCAATCTCCATCGCTCGAGTGACGACTCGGAGGATATCTGCTCGCATCGGGCTATCCGGTTTCGGGAAATTAACGATTTCGTCGAAGCGTCGCCAGGCGGCCGCATCGAGTTGGTCGGGATGGTTTGTCGCGCCGATGAGCAACACATCATCTTGAATCAGCGAGATATCGTCGATGCTCTTGAGGAGGGTGTTCACTGCTCGTTTCAACGCGGCATGTTCGTCCGACCGACGGGTTTTGGCGACGAAGTCGAACTCATCGATAAAGAGAATACACGGCGAGAGGCGCTTTGCAACCTCGAAGGTCTTATCGACGTTTTTGGCCGTCTCCCCGAGATACTGGCTCGTGATCATCGACAACTTCACCTCGACAAAGGGAAGGTCCATATCCCGAGCAAGCGCTCGAGCGGTCGAGGTTTTTCCCGTTCCTGGCGGGCCAACAAATAGCAATTTCCCAATCTCTCGGAGGCCAATCGAGGCCAGGTAATCTCGGTGTTCGATTGCCTTTGCAATTTTGTGAATTTCGGCCTCCTGGTCGGCCGTCAAGACGAGGTCTTCAAGCGTGATATCAACCTCTTCAGGCGCTCGGACATCGACTAAGTCGAGCATCTCCTGTTCGTCCTCGTCGTCGGCATCGAAGTACTCCTCGAGGAGGCTATCGATCCAGACTCTGTCGGCCTGTACCGGCCGGTTTTCCGCTCGAGCCTGCTCGTGGGTGACCGTTTCGCCAACGCCATCACGCCCTTCAAATCGGTGTGCGAGGGTCGGATTTGCGAGCAGTCGCTCGTCGCTTGCTCGCTCTAGGAACCAGCGTTCGGCCATGTCCTGTTCGGTGAGCGAAATCGTCCCGGAGAACTCATCGCGGTCAGTAAACATGAGTTCGGAGACGGCCTGCCAGGGCTGGTCGACACCGGTTGCCTCGCGGGCGGTCGTCACCGTTGCCGAAAGTGGCCGTTTTATCCCGGCGCTCGAGTCGGGTCCTTCGGTTTCGCCACCGCTTGTCCAGTACACCTGTCGGTACGTCGGCGGGAGATCGTTTGCATCGAGCGATCGATCGTCCGTGTAGACGCCCGTCGTGAGCAAGAACTCCACGACGTCAAGCGCCAAGTCAGTCATTCTTCGAAAGTACTCACCACACGTTCTTAACCCCGTCGTCATCGGGTTGGTGGTGGTGTGTATAACAGTTACTGCATTTCGCTGTTCGTTGCTATGACGAACCTCGGGCTCGAATCACGGGGAACCGAGCAGTGCCCGCTTGAGACGCGTGGTCAGTGAAGCCAGCTCAGGTCGTTTTACGAGTCGGCCATCTGCGAGCGCCTCGCTTTCGATACCGGGCGGTCGGTAGCCTTCGATGTCGGCGTCGGTCAGATGGTATGGCGGATAGATGTCCGCGTGCTGGTAGTGCATGGTCTGCTCGGCGAGACCCTGTCCAAGGACGCGAAACGGCGTCGGTGGCTCGAGTCCCAATCGCAGGTAGGCGTCTCGGACCTGACACTGGAGGTGGTGACACACCAGTCCCTGGATGAGTTCTGTCGTGAGATCCGAGTTAATGGTCGTCTTCGGCGGTGTCATCTGCAATTGCGCATCTGCTGGCTTCTCGGCGGTGTGGCTTCGCTCGCCAATCACGGGCTCCTCAACGCTGCCGTCGCTGGCTCGTCGCTGATACTGCAGATCCAGCGCCGACACCTCCTCGATTGGATTTGCGTCTTCCACAAGTCGCTCGAAAACTGCGTCACTCAATGTCTCGTACAGCTCATACGTGTCAGAGAGCCCGGATACTGCGTCCATCGGTGACGTGGCTTCGGGATCTTCCAGATAACTGTCAAAGTCCAGTCCGAGAAAGACATCTGCACGGTAGACGATGAGTCCTGTCGGCGCGTCCTCTTCGGGCATCTCGAGGATGGGATCGATATCTGGACGCAAGGCGCTGTGATACTGCTGGGCGTACGGACCGAACTGTCTCTCGAATGCATCGAACTCGAGGGCGAATACCGCACCGAGGGAGTACGGCAGCCACTCCGGAGTCAACCGGGGGGACAACGTTGGGTACCCTCGCTCTCGTTGGACGTGATACTTCGCAAATCGCCGGGCTTGGTGGAGATGAACCAACTCAGTGGACGTTCGCTTTGCTGGTTCGTCCGGATATCCGTCCTGTTCGTGATACGTAATTTCACCATCGAAAGCAACGTGGATCCCGTGGCTAACTCCGTTGTTGTCTATAACTCTTAGGCCAATCCCGTTCTCATCTTCATCTCCAAAAATCGCCCTCATTCTTTCACCTCATTAGATGAAGGTACGCTCTCTGGACGGTCTCCCTCGCCACTCGGTCCTAAGCCCATCCGCTCGAGTGCCGCGTGTACTTTTTCTTCTGCGCCGAGCAGTCGAGCGATTTCCAGCGTCAGGTAAATCTCCTCACGGTGGAGTCGATCTTTGCCGACGTGGATCGTTCCACCGACTGCGAGTGCCACTGCCATCGCCTCCGGGCGCGAGAGTCCAAATTCGGTGACCAGCGGTTGGACGACAGCCTGGGTGCCACCAAACGTTACGGTGTACTCGGCGAATTTATACGCATCCCGGAACTGGACCGGATCGACGCTCAACGTATTGGCCGCTTCGATCCCGGCCGCGAGTTCGGCTGTTGTCAGATCCCCAGCGAGGAGTTCCCGACGCGTCTTGTCTGCCCGCTGAATATGAACGTCGACGCCCTGCCGGTTTACGACCAGCGGCACCTCACCCGAAAGCGCCTGTTTGGCGGCCTCATCAGCCTCTCGCTCGAGTTGCGGATCGGGATCAATCTCGAGTTCGACGCCCTCTTGGGGCATCATCGAAATCGCCGCTCCACCGGTCTGCTGCTTCACATGGGTAAGTTCGTGGGCCAGTAGATGCTGTCCCTCGGGACTTCGAGTGTCGTACTCGCCGGTGTTGAACGCAATCTTGTTCCCACAGGTAAACGCCCGTGCGCCGATGGCATCACACGCCTCGGCGGCTTTTGGCCCTCGTTGAATCCGCACGTCCGAAAAGTCGGCATCCATCCGATCCTCGAGTGAACGCTGAATCGTATCGGGAAGTGGTTGCCCTTCGTCGCCGACAACCTCGAGAACCGTCTCCGGTATGTCCTCTCGGCTCGTTCCGGTTCCTTCGACGGCACGCTGAATGCGGTGGTCGGCCATCTCCTGAGGATGCCCCATCGCCTTTTTTGGCATCCCTTCGGCGAGCCAGCCGTGTAGGCGATCGCCGTAGCGTTTTTCCAGCCGTTGAAGTTGGTGTAATTCTTTGGCACTCTCGATTTCTTGGCCGTAGTGGGCTTCGGCGTGGGCTTGGTCTCGAAACGATGGCACCGCTGACTGTGATCTAGTCTTCGACTCTTTTCCGTAACTGAACCATGACGCCTTCGAGTACCGACTCGAGTCAGACTTCGATTGGTCCGAGCGGTTTGAGCGCTCTCGTTTGAATGACATCCGTTTGTCTTGTACAGCTATTCTCGAGTTGTGTAATAAATTCATTACCTAAAATAATAGGCGTTAGTAACAGGTCGATTCACGTGTCGAATTTACGAGTGGCAGGCTCTTTGGAGACCGATCATGCGATAGCGGTACGCTCAGACGTGTTCCTCGAGGAAATCTGCAACCTCAGTATAGGCTTCGATGCGGTTCTCGAGTTTCGAGAAGCCGTGGCCCTCGTCTTCGAAGATCAACTTTCTCACCGGAACGCCCTGCTCGCGGGCTTTCTCGACGATCTGTTCGGCTTCGCCGACGGGAACACGTGGGTCGTTTGCGCCGTGGAGAACGAACAGCGGCGCGGCAATCGACTCGATGTTGTTGATCGGTGAGATCGACTCGAGAAAGTCCCGATCCGCTTCGAGCGAGCCGTATTCGGCTTCCCGTAGTTTCCGTCGCCAGTCGCCGGTGTTCTCGAGGAAGGTGACGAAGTTGGCGATGCCGACGATGTCGATGCCGGCGGCGAAGCGGTCGGGGTATTCGGTAAGCGCCGCTAAGACCATGAAACCGCCGTAGGAACCGCCCTTACAGATGATGCGCTCGGCGTCGATGGCAGGGTGGTCGGCGAGCCACGCTGCACAGGCGTCGATGTCGGCGACGGAGTCCATCCGTTTGTGGACGTCATCGAGGCTTGCGTACTCGGTTCCGTACCCCGAGGAACCCCGGACGTTCGGTTCGAAGTAGGCGTAGCCCCGGTCCAAAAAGTACTGCTTGAGACTGGAAAAGGAGGGGCGACGCTGGCTTTCGGGGCCGCCGTGGATGTCGATGATGACGGGTGCATCTCCATCTTCCGTTTCAGCCTCCGCCGGAAGCGTCAGAAAACCCGGAACCTCGAGTCCGTCAAAGCTCTCGATATGGACGAGTGCAGCGCCCCGGAACGTTTCGGGTGGAACGCCAGCAGTTGGGGCGGCGGTAAACTGTGTGGCCTCGCCCGTTTCGATTTCGACGACAAAGACGTTCGTATTGACGGTATCACCGGACGTCGAGAGGGCAAACCGGTCGGCGTCGGGGCTGAAACTGACGCCGCCGGCGACGCCGCCAGGTAGTGTCGGTGTTGGAAACGTCTCAAAACTCCGCGAGCCGGTCAGTTCGCCGACGGTCAGTTCGGTGTAGCCCTCGACGTTCCGCGAGTAGACGAACCGTCCGCTCTCCTCCTCGAGTGCAACGCCGCCGACGTTCCACGCTCGCTCCCCTTTTTGGTCCTCGTTCCGTCCATCATCTAGCACCTTGAGGTCGAGCGTCTCGAGGTCGAGGTGGGCAAAATCGAGCGTGCCGGCCGCCGAGTGGGCGTCGGTGACGAGGTACAGGCCCTCGCCTTCGGGCCCCCAGTTTGCACTCCGATAACGCACATCGCCGTCGTGGGGTGTCAGATGGGTCAATTCGCCGGTTTCAATCTCGAGGGTATAGAGGTCTTGATCGAAGTTTGAGTAGGCTTTCGAGACCAGGAGGTGGGAATCGTCGGGGCTGAAGCCGCCGACGGTGAGCCAGCCGTCGCCTTCCCAGACCAGCGTCGCCGCCTCGCCGACGGCATCGCGCGCTTGGATGTAGATATCGAACACCGATTCATCCCGTCGGTTCGAACTGAACGCAAAGTACTCGCCGTCGTGGCTCCAGCCGCCCCAGCGGTGTTTGGCCTCGGGGGTTGCCGTCCGGTTTGTGATTTCGCCAGTCGATGGCGTCAGTGAGAAGAGCTGTGCCCGCTCGTTGCCACCGTCGTCCATCCCGAAGATGAGTTCGGGGCGTTCAGGCGACCATGATGCGAAGGTGATCCGTTCGTCAAAGAAGGTCTGTTGTGTCGGCCACGCTTGGGGCTCCTCGAGCGTCCAGATTTGGGGGACACCGGTTGTGTTCATCAGGAACGAAAGCGTTCCGTCGGGGCCGAACCCGGCTCCGTAGGCGCTTCGAATGTGTAGGTAGCGTTCAATTGCGTACGATCCCATATCGGATGGATGTCTGTGCCAGAAGTAAACAGTTTGCTCCGCGGTGGTAGCCTCCCGTTAGGACCCGTAACTGCTGGCTCTTGTGACGTTTCAGCGCCTTTTTCGGGATTACGGCGCTGTGCATGGTGTTCGTACTCCTAACAAAGGGAGTCGGGATGAAATGGAGACGTACAGATGGCCAGCAAGGAGCCAAGCGAGTTATCGGCACTGTTCCCGATGGCGTTGACACTGATTGCACTCGGTGCGATCGGTGGCACAATGATGTTGTTCACCGGTGGTGCTGTCTCGAGTGGGGCGCCTGCTGATACGCTCGACTCCTTAGATCGGTTAGGAGCGAACGACGGTACCGATCAGGATGCAATCGTCGATCGAAACGAATCGGCTGCCGAGGAGGGTGATGCCACGCCGGAAGGTGACGGTGATGAGAGCCAGACGACGGAGCGTGAGGAGACGAGTGTGGGTGAAGCTGAGGGTGAGGAGACAAGCGATAGTGCAGCTGAAGATGACGAGACGAACGATGCAGACAGTGATGACGCTGAAACCGATGTCAGGAGTGAACGTGAAACGGATGACTCGGCGGGAGGCGAAGACGACGTCGTTACCGATTTGTCGTAGTCGACTGGCTGAGACCACCCGAATTTTTATTCTATGGGTTCGTCGGCACACGGTATGCGACTCGCGTTCGTCTCATTTGAAACGGTTCACCACCGACAGACAGAGACGAACGCGAGATTTCACGCACTCATTGAACTGGTCCGAGACGCTGGGCACGAGGTCCACGTTTGCTGTGCCCAGTGGTGGCCAGGCGTCCGTGACCGCCTTTCGGCCGACGGCATCGAGTATCACGGCGTCTCCGAGGGACTGTCAGCCAGCGAATCGTTTTTTGTGCGGTTGCCGTTTGTCCTCGCGAAAATCCGACCCGATGTGATCCACACTACCGGTACACCTCCCTCACAGGTGATTGCCGCCCGAAGCGGTGCAACACTCGCTCGAGCGCCGCTGATCACCGAATGGTATGGTGAAGACGATATTACAGACGGGCGAACACAACGGCTCGCGGCGGCCCGCCCGGATCGAATCATCACGCCGTCACGTCTCGTCGGCACGTGGATTCGCGAACGAGGCGCATCCGAGGACCAAGTGCGTGTCATTCCGAACCATATCTCGACCGACCAGATTCAGGAGACACCACCGGATGATCCCGTCGATATCGTCTATTCCCGTCGACTCGACGGCGATGCCAACCTCGAGAGCCTCCTGCTTGGACTCGCAGAGCTCCGTGATCGGGAGTGGTCGGCGGCGATTCTCGGTGACGGACCCGAGCGGGAGACGTATGAACTGCTGTCGAGGGATCTGCGTATCGATGACCGGGTTACCTTCCGCGGCGTACAGCCGATGAAAAAAGAAATTGCTGCCTACCGGAGCGCCCACGTCTTCGTCCAGACGGCCCGTCGCTGTGTGTTCCCCTCTCAACTGCTCTGGGCGCTTGCCGCCGGCTGTGTCGGTATCGTCGAGTACCAAACCGACTCGAGTGCCCACGAACTCGTCGAAGGGCGCAGTCGGGGCTTTCGAGTGACCAGCGAACAGGAGTTAGCCGATGCGATAATCGAGGCCGGCAGTCTCGAACACCGAACCTACGACGAGGACTTCGAAACGTTTGACCAGTCTGCGGTTCTCGAGCAGTATCTCGAGACGTATCGAACCTTCCAATAGCTTACCGCTGTTTTTGCGCCGCTACCACCGTTTTCACCGCCGCGACGTTCTCGGGGACGTCGTGGACGCGAATAATGTCGGCCCCGCGGTCGGCGGCCAGTGTGGTTCCGGCGATCGTTGGAGCGCCCCGTTCGTCGGCTCCACGGCCGATCCGTTCGAACATCGATTTGTGGGAGTGACCGACGAGTATCGGACAGCCTAACGCATCGAATTCGCCGATGCGGTCGAGCAACTCGAAACTCTCCGTAGCGCGCTTGCCAAAGCCGATTCCCGGATCGACGACGATCTGCTCGCGTGCTAAGCCAGCCTTCTGGGCGAGCAACACCCGCTCGCTCAACTGATCGAGGACGTCCGTCACCACGTCATCGTACGGTATTTCGCGATCGGGGTTCACCGGCGTCTCGACGCTATCCATGACGACGATTGGGACATCGTGCTCCGCTGCCACGTAGCGCATGTCAGGATCCTCGAGGCCGGAGACGTCATTGAGCATGTCGGCACCGGCCTCGAGGGCGGCTTCGGCGACGGCGGCTTTGCGGGTGTCGACGGAGATGAACGCCTCCGTCTCCGCAAGCTGTTCGATAACGGGAACGACGCGGTCGATCTCCGTCTCGACGCTGATCGGATCGGCCCCCGGCCTCGTTGATTCACCACCGATATCGATGATTCCCGCTCCCGCTTCGACCATCGCTTTGGCGCGCGTCGTCGCCGTCTCGAGGGTGGTGTACTCGCCGCCATCGTGGAAGCTATCAGGAGTGACGTTGAGAATACCCATCACGGTTGGGCCGTCCGACCATGGATACGACACGTGGGTGCGACCGACTCCTTCCTGTTCGATAGTTCGGCGAATACCGCGCTCGACGGTCTCGAGTCCCGCTTCGCGAAGCCGCTCACAGAGTGCCACAAATTGCGCATAGCTCCCCTCGAGGACGGCGTTTGTCTGCTCGCCTTCGTGTCTGTTTCCCGAGAGCAAACAGGTTGTACCGACCTCGTGTGCGGCGAGTTGCAACGTTGTCGCCTGTGCCGTCTGGAGCTGTGTTTTGACGACGTGTGTGAGCACGTCCTCACGACCGCGTGAGTGTTGGGGAACGCCAGCACGCTTGAGGGCGCTTTCGGCGTCAGCAAGATTCCGAATGCGTTTGGGTATCGCTCGATGGGTGTAGGTCTCTCTGGCCTCGGCGACGGTAAACAGCGAACCGGTGACGAGGACGCAGTCGTCGGCGTTGGCCTGTGCTCGTGCGGCCCGAAACGCGTCGGCGACGTGTTCGGTCGCCTGCACGTTGTCGCTGTGGCGGTCGAAGACCGATTGAAGCACCCGTTCGTCGGCCGCTCGCTCGAGTGCTGGCTGGCAGGTCCACACCGTCGCCGCCGATGGCAACGCGGCAGCCATCGCCCGATGATCCTTCTCGTGCATCGAGCCAAAGACGAGATGCAAGCGGTCGAAATCGAACGTCGAAAGCGTCGTCGCTAGCTGCTCACAAGCCGCTGGATTGTGTGCCCCATCGAGGACGACCAACGGGTTTCGGCTCATCACTTCGAACCGGCCTGGCCAGTGGGCTTTTCGGAGTCCCGCGGCCATCTCGGCCGCTGAGACGGTGGTGGCCTGTCGGGCAAGGGCCGCCGCAATGCCGGCATTCTGGGCCTGGTGTGGGCCCACCAGCGGAATCGTCGTCTCGACATCCCAGTCGCCGCCGTCGATCGAAATCGCCGTCTCCGCCCGCTCGGTTCGGCCGTGGTCGGTCACCCGAACATCGGCATCTTCACCCGTCCCAACGACGAGTAGTGACTCCGCAACCGATGCGGCGGCTTCACGAGCGGCCCCAGAGAGGCCAACGACCAGTGGCGACCCGGCTGGGGCAACTTGGGCTTTGTCACGGGCAATCTCCTCGACGGTTTCACCGAGGACGTTCGTGTGCTCGAGGGAGACGCTTGTCACCGCACTCGCAACCGGCTCGACGACGCTTGTCGCATCGTATCGGCCGCCGATCCCGACCTCGAGAACAGCGATATCGACGTTCTGACGGTCGAAATGCCACAGCGCGAGGGCGGTCATCGTTTCGAAAAACGTGAGTGCTTCACCGTTTGCTGCGCGCTCGGTCAGATACGGCTGGCTCGTTTCGACGAACGTCCCAACCGCGTGACGCGGAATCTTTCGGCCATCGACGCGAATTCGCTCGCGAACGTCCTCGAGATGTGGCGAGGTATAAATACCAACCGAAAGGTCGGTTTCTCGAAGCACCCGCTCGAGCATCCGTCCGGTGCTCCCTTTGCCGTTTGAGCCGGCAATCTGGATACAGCGAAGCTGTGTGTGTGGCGCACCGAGTTCGTCGAGGAGGGCTGCCGTCGACTCCGTCCCCGGTTTGGGACGAAAGCGCCGCAGATCGAAGAGAAAATTTGCCGCCTCGTGATACTCCATACGGAAATCACAGAGGCTGGTCGCTTTAGCGTGTCGGAGTCGGTACGTTTCAGTTACGAAAACTGCCGAACACGCGGGGTTGAGGTGACCGTTTAGCGCGTTAGACCGTACTGAATCACATTCACCACTGCGAGTTTTGGGAGATGGATACGGTGTAAGTTTGGGAGATGGATACGGTGTCACCGTCTTCTGCGGTCTATCACGAACGGCGGTACCGTTCCGTCTCCTCAGCCGCCCCACTGAGCCACACGACGTGGCCGGTCGGTAACAGCTGCAACCTCGAGGTCGCCATCGAACGTTTCTAGAGCTTCGACGTAGGCTTTCGCGCTGGCAACTGTCGAGAGGTACGGAATGTCTTCTTCAACAGCGGTCTCTAAGGTCGCGCGGTCGTGGCTCACCACGAAGTCGACTTTGCCTTCGCGGAGTGCCTGTGAGACGTCATCGAACGTTTTGACCTCGAAGAACTGCTCGAAGCCATCGACCGGGAGGTCGACGACGGCCGTGCCTTCGCTGGCGTCGTTGTACGCGGCGAGTTGGGCTTTCCAGTAGGCCGTGCCAAAACTGCTTGCGGTACCCATCACTTCGCCGGTCGATTTCATTTCCGGGCCGAGTCGTGGGTCCGACCCCGGCAGGCGGTCGAACGGGAGGACGACCTCTTTGATCGAGGTGTGTTCGGGGATTTGTTCGTTCGAACCGAGCGTCGAGAGCGTCTCACCGGCCATCACTTTGGCGGCAAGTTTCGCAATCGGAACGCCGGTCGCCTTCGAGACGAACGGAACCGTCCGTGAGGAACGGGGGTTCGCCTCCAAGACGTAGACCTCGTTTTCGACACCGTCATCGAAGACGCCCGTGACAGCGAGTTGGACGTTCATCAGGCCAACCGTTTTGAGTGCCGTCGCGATATCTTCGGTGACCTCACGAACTCGCGAGAGCGTCTCCTCGCCGAGTGAGCGTGGCGGAATCATACACGCCGAATCACCCGAGTGGACGCCCGCACTCTCGACGTGTTCCATCACGCCGCCGATGAGGACGGTGCGGCCGTCGGCGACCGCATCAACGTCGAGTTCGACAGCGTTCTCTAAGAACTGGTCGACCAGAATCGGCTTATCGGGAGAGACGCGAACGGCCTCCTCAATATACTCCTCGAGTTCGCTGTCACTGTGGACAACCTGCATCGCGCGCCCGCCAAGTACGTAACTTGGGCGCACGAGGACGGGGTAGCCGATTCCGTGGGCCAACTCGAGGGCTTCCTCCTTGCTCGTGGCAGTGCCACCCTCTGGCTGGGCGATCTCGAGTTCGTCCATCAGGACGTTAAATCGGTCGCGGTCTTCGGCTAAGTCCATCGCCTCGACGGTCGTTCCGAGGACCTCACACTCGAGACCGCGACGGTCAATCTCGTCTTGCAGGGGTTTGGCGATGTTAACTGAGGTTTGGCCACCGAACTGGACCATTACGCCGTCTGCGCCGATCGCTTCGGCCACGTCGGCGACCTCCTCGGCGCTGATTGGCTCAAAAAAGAGCCCATCGGAGGTGTCGTAATCAGTTGAAACCGTTTCGGGATTGTTGTTGACGACGTGGGCATCGATCCCGAGGTCACGTAGCGCCTGAATCGCGTGGACCGAACAGTAGTCGAACTCGACTCCCTGCCCGATACGGATCGGGCCGCCACCGACGACGATGACGCTCTCGATATCGCGGTCGACGACCAGTTCGCCGGCGGCAGCATCACCCACGAGCGGCCCTTTGTCAAACTCCGATTTGCGCGCTGAGTAGTAGTACGGCGTCTGGGCAGCGAACTCCCCGGCACAGGTGTCGACCTGTTTGTAGGTGCGCCCGGGTACGTCTTCTTCGACGGTTGTGACGTCCGAGCCGGCGGCGACGGCGATTTCGGCGTTCGTGTGACCCGTAATCGCGGCTTCAGTAAAGTCACCCTCAGCAGCAGCCTGTGCGGAGTCGGCGACGCGCTTGAAGCGCTCGACGTACCAGGTGTAAATGCCGGTCAGTTCACAGATTTCCTCAACGGTGTAGCCGCGGTCGAACGCCTCGAACATCGCATACGGGCGGTCGGGCGTTGGTTTTGCCAAGTACGCGGCCTCGAGTTCGTCGTCCTCAACGTCGGCCCAGTCGACATCGGGTTCGTACTCACTCGAGCGCAGGGCCTTCAGCAGTGACTCCTCGAAGGTGCGCCCGATGGCCATCGCCTCGCCGGTCGACTTCATGGCGGTGCCGAGTTCGAACTCGACGTCTTCGAACTTGTCCTTGGGCCAGCGTGGCACTTTGGTGACGACGTAGTCGATGGCTGGCTCGAAGGCTGCCGTTGTCTCGCCGGTGATTTCGTTTTTGATCTCGTGGAGGCGTTTGCCCAGCGCGACCTTCGCGGTCACGCGCGCAATCGGATACCCCGTGGCTTTCGAGGCCAGTGCTGAGGAGCGAGAGACGCGCGGATTGACTTCAACGACGCGGTACTCGCCGCCGGGTGTGCCGTCGTCCTGCCACGCAAACTGGATGTTACAGCCACCCTGAATGCCCAGATCGCGGATCACATCGAGTGCCGCGGTGCGCATCTCCTGGTGGCCGTCGTCGGGAATCACCTGCGAGGGGGTGACGACCGTCGACTCCCCCGTGTGGATCCCCATCGGATCGATGTTCTCCATGTTGCAGATGATGATACACGAATCGTCGGCGTCGCGCATCACCTCGTACTCGAGTTCGACCCAGCCCGCAATGGACTCGGTGATGAGGACCTCGCTGTTTCGCGAGAGGCGCAGGCCTTTGCGGACGCGCTCGATAAGCTCGTCCATCTCCTCGACGACGCCCGAACCGCTGCCTCCGAGCGTGTAGGTCGTTCGTGCGATGACGGGGAGTCCGCCGACGGCGTCGACGGCGGCTTGGACGCGCTCGACGAGATTTTCCTCGTTCATCTCCGCAACTGACTCGCCTTCCTCTAAACTGATCGTCGTCGATCGGGGCACCGGCTGGCCGATTTTCTCCATGCGCTTGCGGAACAGGTCGCGGTCCTCAGTTGCATAGATGGTCTCGAGGGGCGTCCCCATGATCTCGACGTCGTACTTTGCTAAAACGCCCTCCTCTGCGAGTTCGGCGGTGACGTTGAGGCCAGTCTGGCCGCCGAGGCCGGCGATGACGCCGTCCGGGCGCTCCTGATGGATAATATCGGCGATGGCGTCGGTCGTAATTGGTTCGATATATACCCGGTCGGCCATCTCCGGGTCGGTCATGATCGTCGCAGGATTCGAGTTGACGAGCACGACGCGCGCGCCCTCCTCTTGGAGCGCCCGACAGGCCTGCGCGCCAGAGTAGTCGAATTCGGCCGCCTGACCGATCTGAATCGGGCCGCTCCCGATCAACAAAATTGTGCGTCCGTCCTCAGCAGTGTCCGTGCTCATTGGTCTTGTTCGTCCGAAGTTCGTACATCGTAATAAGCCCCACGAAAGATTACGATTACCGCAACTGTATTTCGAAATTCGAATCGCCACGGGTCGATCCAAACCCGACAACAGCCGAACAGTTTATCAGACCGCCGTTCGTTGGATTTAGAACACTGAAATGGGTCGCTCAGATGGGACGGATTCGTCAGACACGCCAACGGTCCTCTATCTGGATCCTGACGAGACGTGGCGGAGACGAGTCGTCTCAACACTCGTGTCAGTCACCGAGTGTGCGGTCAGAAGCGTAGGAACCGTCACTGAACTCCGTAGCACACTGTCATCGGCTGCCATTGACTGTGTGGTGTGTGAGGATGACCTCGGTCTCGAGGATCAAGACGGCGTAACCCTCGGCTCTCAACTCAAAACGAACCATCCGACGACCCCAGTTGTCATCTACACCGACGGCGATGAGCGTCGGGCCAGTGAGACACTCGCTGCCGGTCTTTCGGGTTATGTTCCCAAGGGCATTGAGGACTCACCGATTTTCCTTGCTGAACGAATTACTGGGATTCTCTCAGCGGACCAGACACCAGTCCAACGCACCCACTGGAATCGTATCGAGGCGCTGTACGATGTCGCCCTCGAGTTTGAGTCCTGTTCGACAACGGAGGAGGCAGCACAGCTCGCCGTCGATGCAGTCGACACGCTGTTAGCTGGGGAGGGAACTGTCCTGTTTGTCGAACGCGAGTCGCCGGCGATGACGCGTGTCACCGCTGGTTTCGTTTCACTCGCCACCGTGGGTACCGCCGAGGCGAACCAGTTCTTCGAGCAATCGGCCAGCCAGAGTATGGCCGAGCAAGCCCTTCGCAGCGGCGATGCCTATAGCCTCGACCCCCATGCGTTCAACACCGATGTGCCGATGCGTTCAGTTGCGTGTATTCCGGTGAGCGATGTCGGTGTCATCCAAACCGCTTCCACTCAACTCGAGGCGTTTGACCAATACGACTGTACACTCATCGAGTTACTTGGCACTCACCTTTCGGCAACGGTCACCCGAATTCGGTCCGAGCGGGCACTGCGAAGCGAACGCGACCGTTTTGTCGCACTGTTTGAGAACGTGCCCGATCCGATTGCGTTTACTGACCCAACCAGCATGAGCTCGATTATCGATGTGAATCCGGCGTTCGAGGAGGTCTTTGGATACGAGCGCTCGGAACTCGTTGGCAAATCGCTCTCCAATCTCATCGCTCCCGACGACAGCGACCGAATTGATGTCTACGAGGAAGTTGGGACCGATACTGTCGTCACCCGGGAAGTAACACGGCTGACTGCTGACGGCCCCCGCGAGTTTCTGTTCCGTGGCTTTGCGATCAAGACCGATACTGACGTCCATCAATACATTTTCTATACCGATATCACTGACCGGAAACGGCGTGAGCGGCGAATCCGGACCCTTCACGACGGCAGCCGAAAACTCATGGCTGCTGAAACGATTCCCGACGTTGCCGAAACGGCCGTCGAAATCGCTGTCGACGCCTTCGGGCTTCCGTTAGTCGGCATCCATCAGTATGACGCCGAAAGCGATGGGCTTCGGCCGATTGCCGCCTCACCGGCGCTCCGGGCGCTCACTGGTGAGCCCCCAGTTATCGGCCCCGATGGCGGCCTCGCATGGAACGCCTTCGAACAAAACGAGCCAATGCTCTACGATGACGTCACCACGACGACTGCCGTCAAAAATCCGGACACCGAAATCGGAAGCGAAGCCTATCTGCCAATCGGCACCCACGGCATCCTCATTTTTGGCTCAACAGAGCCAGCCGCCATCAGCGAGGAAGCGCTCACCCTCGGGAAACTGCTCGCCGCGAACATCCAAACTGCCTTCGACCGTGCCGAACGCGAATCCGAACTCGAGCGCCAAAACCACCGGCTCGAGTCGTTTGCCGGCACGGTCAGCCACGACCTTCGGAACCCACTCTCACTGGCAAACGGTCACGTCGACCTGCTCCGAAGCTGCGACCCAGCAGACCAAGAGGCCCATCTCGAGGAAATCGAGTGGGCGCTTTCGCGGATGGAGGAGTTGATCGAAGACGTCCTCCTGTTGGCTCGAAGCGGCCAGAAGGTGACCAACCGCGAGCCCGTCGAACTCCCGACGATCATCAGGCAAGCCAGCCGAAGCATCGGCCCGGAACTCGAGGTCGATATTGCAGACACGCTTCCGGTTATTTACGGTGATGCAAGCCGGATACTCGTGCTCTTTGAGAACCTGTTTCGAAATAGTGTCGAACACGGTTCGGCAGGCCCTGAGTCAGTCGCGTATAAGGAAACTAGCAGCGAAGCTGACGGCGAGACAGCCGGCGCTCCCTCCACCGAAACGGCCGAATCGGGCTGGGAAACTGGCCTCGAGGAGACGGACTCTCACGCCGCTCACGAGGTGACCGTTACTGTCGAAACGATTCCTGGCGGTATCTCGGTTGCCGATGACGGCCCCGGCATTCCCGCTGGCGAACGCGAGTCGATTTTCGAATCTGGCTACACGACTGACCCCGACGGAACCGGCTTCGGGCTGTCGATTGTCTCGGAAGTTGTCGAAGCCCACGGCTGGGAGATTGCGGCCGTCGAAAACGATGGCGGTGCACGATTCGAAATCCGGTTCGATTAGGTGTCGCGCTTGTCGTCGTCGACACCGACTGCCTGTGAGATATCGACACTTTCGGGGTCCGGTTCCGCTTGGCCACCGACGATCAACTCACCGTCTTCGGTCTCGACGTACACATCATCAGCAAAGCCGCCTTCGGCGTGTGGATGGACGGGATTCTCGAGCTTTTCGGGCGTCGACGGAGCTTCTGGAACCGTCCGGTTGTGGAACTCCCCGAGCGGGTCATCGATCCGAATCCCCCACGTCTTGAAAAACGAGCGGTAGCGCTCGTAGTGGTCTTCGAGTTCGTCGCCGGGGAACTCCATCATCTCAGTCCAGCCGTGGTTGTAGAAATCGAAGTTGGCCTGAATGTGGGTTATTTCTCGGGCTTCAGCCTCCGAGTACCCCTCTTTCAGTGCCTGGAGATAGGTATCCATCGTACAAGCAAAGAAGCCGTCGAGGTGGTCCTTTCGCTCCTCGGCATGGGCCGGGTCGGCTTTGCCCATGAAAATTTTCGTGTGCAGCCGGACGAGTCCGTAGACGGCAACCGACCGGATGCCAGGGGTCTCGAGGGCTTTTCTCGAGGCGAAGTGACGGGCGTTTTGACGGAGCTTCATAGCTGTGTATATGAACGCAACGGTAAAGAGCGATTCGGAGTGTAGACGTTCGTATGCTGTGTGTGCTAAAAATAGATGAGATAGCAACCCACTTCAACCCCCGTTCCCAAACTACCGGACATGAGTGAGTACGTCATCATCGGTGACGGCATTTCCGGGAGTTCGGCGGCCGAAACCCTTCGCGAGGAGGATCCGGACTCCCAGATCACCGTGATCACCGATGAGGGTGAGGCACTGTACAACCGGATCCTCACCAAAGAACACGCCAAAGGCAAACTGCCAGAGGCTCCTATCTCTATCCACGACGAATCGTGGTATGACGAGCGAGACATCACGCTGTCGTTGAACACCCACGTAACGACGGTCGACGTCGAGGAAAAATACGTGCGAATCCACCAGGGTGAGGATATCTCCTACGATAAGCTGCTTATTGCAACTGGTGGGACGCCAACACAGCTTCCCGTCGAAAACAGCGACGCCGAGAACGTCTTTCATTTCTGGACGTTCGAGGACGCCCGCGGCATCCGCGAAGCCGCCGAAGCTGCAGAGAAAGGCGTCATCGTCGGAGCCGGCCTGCTGGGAATTGACTTTGCAGCCGTCTGTGGCGCACAGGGAGTCGAGGGCTCGTATCTAATGCGCGGAGACCGCTGGTGGCGATATGCACTCAGCGGCGAGGGGGCATCGATTATGCACGAGGGAATGCGCTCGATTGGCGTCGAACCGATCTTCGACAGCGGCGTCGACCGGTTTGAGGTCGACGACGAAGGCCAAGTGGTCGCCGCAGTTGACCCAAACGGCGAGCGGTATCCGTGTGATTTCGCCGGCGTCGCCATTGGTCTCACGTTTAACACCGAGTTTATCCGGGAGACGCCAATCGAACAGGACAACGGCATCGTTGTCGACGAGTACATGCAGACGAACGTGCCCGATGTCTACGCTGCCGGCGACATTACGCAGTTCTATGACCGGCTCCTTGGCGAGCAGGCCCAAAATGGATCCTGGGGCTCTGCCAAAGAGCAGGGGCGAGTCGCAGCCGTCAACATGGCCGCTGACGACGCCGTTGAACCGTTTGAATGGGTCTCATCGTACTCCATTACCCACTTTGATTTCCCTTTTCTCTCCTTTGGCCACCCGACGCTCGGAGATGACCACGCCGAACGCAAATACAGCGACACCGAATGGCGACGTATCGCGTTCAAAGACGGCAAAATCGTCGGCGGCGTCCTCATCGGCGACCTCTCCCCACAGAGTACGTTCAAACAGCTAATGCGCGAACAGCGCGTCGTCGCCGACCAAGCGGAGGTCTTACTCGAGAAACGCGTCGATATCGACAAACTCGCACCTACACAGGAACAGTAGCGACAACGGATACCGGTGGCTCTCATTTATTGGAACGGAGGACGTTCGTCTCTTTCCCAATCACCAGTATAGAATGTGATTCCCGAAACGGCGCTTATCGCCGACGCAGCGCCCTAACACCGAGTGCCACGGTCAGCAGAACACCAAGTGTTAGGCCAACACCGAATCCGGGCAGCGTATCTGCCGTCTCCGGTTGCTCGCTGGTTGCTTCGAGCGTATCCACCTCGTCGTGTTCCTCATACGTCCATGTGACCGACTGGCCATCCTCGTTAACCCCGCCGTTCGCGTCGATAATTTCGCCGGGCATCTGCAGGGTGTGCTCCATCTCAATTCCCATCGAGCTATCGAGTTCGGTAGCGTCCTCCTCTGTGTCAAATCCTTCGTAATCGACGAACGAAATTTCGCCATCTTCGACGCTGGTATCAATCGTGTCGATTGCTGCAGGATCGCCCTCTTGCAAGGTTATCGTGATGAGATGCGTGCTTGTCTCTTCGTCAAACGTTTCATGGTATTCAACATCCTCCCACCCCTCCGTGTCAATGTCGTCCATAATCTCCTCTTCGAGGTCGCCGTTCCCGTTCATCTCGGTCTGATCGACGATTTCACCGTCATCTTCTTCATCCGGTGCTTGCATAAACTCCTCTTCATCCATGGCCATCATCTCGTAGGCCCCTTTTTCGAGTTCAACCTCGATAACCTGTTCTTCAAGCGTTCCGTCCTCTGAAACGGTCGTCTCAACTGAGGCCGACATACAACCAGCCAACAGGACAACGAACAGTACCCCACCCAAAGCCGCATACTTCCGTTCTACCATCAAATAAAAAATTGATTATAGAAATATAATAAAACATTCTATGTTGGGGTGTGATATATGACTTCCACCCTGGCTAGTGATAGGGGACAACGAGACGGTTTCCATCCTCGAGCACAGATGGGATTGAGACGTTCGAATAGCTGGTTTCCGTGAGCCAAAACGGCGTTCAGAGGTCCATCGCCGAAACTGGCCACAGGCGCGACGGACCGAAGCCGTTTTTGTGCGTCCACGACTGTCTAGCAGTATGAACGGTGGCAGCGATATGACGCTCGCATTCGAGCTGTCGGCGCTCGAAGCCCTCGCCTCGCCGGAGGCCGTCTTCGACGACGCCAGACAGTGGAGTACGTACGTCGGTGTCGTCTCCGAAGAACCAACCTACGTCGTCACGAACTTCACCAGAAAAAACCGAATCCGACAGGATTTCTTCTCGGGGCCACGCGGAAAGGCCGAAAGCTTAGAGAGCGTGAAAGGACAGTTCGAAACTGAACGTCACGTCTTCGTCGGCACGGGTGAGGCGGATAAAGCGATGGCCGACGATGTTGGCTGGGAGTATCTCGCCGTCGAAGATGCCGCCGAGGCTGCCGACTGGACGCTCGCCACAAAAAGCGCTTCACGTACCGACAGCGAACCGGTCAGAGACGACTGGCCATAGGCAGATGAGTTTCTCTATTTTGGAGACGGTTGATGACGGTATTTCGCGGCTCACGACCGCTCAGTTGCTTCCACTTCTCGCCGTGGCTATCGGTATCCAACTGGTGAGTGTTATCGGCACTCAGAGTCAACTGGCCGCCCAACGCGAGCAGTTCGCAGACGACCCACTGCTGGCTGACCTGGTCCCTGAAACGCTGCCGCTTGCCCTCGAGATCCCACTTGGTGTGGCGCTCTTGCTCTGGCTGGTGGCCGCGCTGGTCGCAGTAACGGTCTCACTCGTGGCCATCCGCGCGTTTGTTGCTGTCACACAAACAGGCGAGTCCTGGTTGCAACTCGATAGCCTTCTTCGCGGAACGGTGAGTGCGCTTGCTGTGCTCATCATCCTCGGAATCGTTGTTCCGCTTGGCCTGGTCGCGTTCGTTCTCCCTGGGCTCTTTCTGATTACTGTCTTCCTCGTGACGCTCCCTGCTATCGCGATCGAACGGAAAAGTGCCCTCGATAGTTTGCGTCGGAGCTACGAACTCACAACGGGACACCGGCTGCGGGTTTTCGGCGTCTTTCTCGTGACGCTGCTGGGCTTTTTTGGCATCAGCTTCTTTGGTAACATTGGCTTTCTCCTCTTTGGCCCTGGAAGCCTCCTCGCCGAAGTGCTCAGTGTCGCCTTCAGCACCATCGCCTGGCTGTTCGTTCTGGCCGCTCTCACAAGCACCTTCGACCAACTTGAGGCGCTGGCGGCGACGCAGGCCGAAAAGTGGGACGGCACCGACGAGGAGTTGCTCCCCTAGTTGAGTCGTCGGCCTTATTGTTCCGCCACTCGAAGTCGGACTAATGGCAGAGCCCCGCGTACCGGGTGACGACAAACCACGTCTCGAGTTGCCCTCCGGGACGACGATCAACCCGCGTGACCTCGACCTTGGCATGCGTGAGTACGTCGAGTCAGGTGAGCGCTATGCGGTCGTAATGGATATCCACCCGCCCTCACGATTCTTTCCCGAGTCGTTTGTCGAGGTCCTCCGTGAGCTGGTTGAAACCGCCGACGATTTCGAGCAGTTTGGGACGCCACACCTGATGGGAATTGTGTTAGAGGAGTTTCCCGAACAGGTCGCCGTCTACGACGGAAGCGACGACGGCACCGTTGGCTACTCGATGGTCTGGGTAACCGAGTTCGACGCCCGACGCCTCCACGAGATTATCGTCGAGTTAGTCGTCGAGTTGATGGAACACGCCATCAGCCACGCCGACGATGACGACGCAATCGCGGAGTTCGAATCGCAGATGCTCGCTTTTGATGTCGCGGAGTTCGTCGAAGCCTACCGGTCGGCTCGAGAGTTCGAGAGCGAACACGATCGGGCGCTCTGACACCCCGGCGCACGCAGCGATGCCGTCAGCCGTTCGCTACCTTTTTCACACCACTGTTAGAAGTGAGCGACATGCTTACCGTGCGGGCACCGGCGACGAGTGCGAACTTGGGGAGTGGGTTCGATGTCTTTGGGATCGCACTTGACCAGCCCGCTGATGTCGTTCGCGTCGAACGCGCCGAGCGAACATCGATCGAGGTCATTGGTGCTGGAAGCGAGTACATTCCCGAAGACCCACGCAAAAACACCGTCGGTGCCGTCGCAAAAGCGCTCGAGGCCCCGGCGAAAATCCATATCGACAAAGGTGTTCGACCCTCCTCTGGACTTGGCTCGTCGGCCTCGAGTGCCGCCGCCGCTGCCGTCGCGTTGAACGCGCTGTACGATCGGGGCTACTCTCGGGAGGAACTCGTCCCGATTGCTGCCGAAGGTGAGGCACTCGTTTCCGGTGAGGCTCATTCCGATAACGTCGCTCCCGCCCTTCTAGGTGGATTTACGATCGTCACCGATGACGGCATCACACAGGTTGATGCCTCGATTTCGATCGTCGCCTGCTTGCCGGAGATCATCGTCTCGACACGGGACGCCCGCGGTGTCGTTCCCGACAGCGCACCGATGGATGACATCGTCGAGACCGTCGGCAACGCTGCCACCCTCACCGTTGGGATGACCCGTGACGATCCCGTCCTCGTCGGCCGTGGAATGAACGATGCAATCGTCACCCCACACCGGGTCAATTTAATTGAGGGATATGAGGCGGTTCGAACGGCAGCCTTGGAGGCTGGGGCGACCGGTGTCACCGTCAGCGGTGCGGGACCAACGATGCTTGCGGTCTGTCGGGAGCCAGACCAGCGGGCCGTTGCAAGTGCAATGACCGGCGCGTTCGAGCAGCGAGGAATCGAAAGTCGGGCCTACCAGACGGCCGTCGGGCGCGGTGCCCAACTGTACGACTAACAGCCGTCTCCACACTCACTGCTATCGCGTCCACACTCGATGGGATCTTCAACTCGAACTGACGCCCTGCTCTCGGGACTCGTCCTTGCTGGCTTCTTGCTCGCCTTTTTTGTTGTGAGCCCTCGTTTCTCAGTCCCGTTTTTCCTCTTTGGAGCCACCGCCACCGTCTGTTTCGAACTGCTTGCGGCTCGAGACCCGACGCGGGTTCGAGCGGTGTGGGAACGGCCGGCCGTACAGGTGTTTTCACTTGTCGCTTCGATAGTGATCATCCTCGGTGGAGCGGCCGTCGCTCCCTCAAGGGTGCTTTCAGCTGGAATCGGGGCGCTTGTCGCCTACGGATGCCTATTAGCACTTGTCTCTGTGGGTGTGGTCGGGTCGTTACAAACGTCCTAATGAGGTGGGACGTGTAGGTTGCTGGCTCGCCTTACTCGAGGGGGAGGGGGTCGTCGTCCGCTTCATCATCTTCCTCATCATCGCTGTCCCCGTCAGCTTCGGCGTCCTCACCCCCGCTGTCACCATTGACTTCCTCCTCTTCATCCACTGACGCCGCTTCAACCGACTCCATCAACGCGAGAACGTTATCCTCCTCTTCGATCCGCACCAACTGCGGATACACGGCGATCGCAATAACGAAATCATCCTCCGCCTCGACTGCCCCACTGATATGCAGATAGACATCAAAATTCGTCCCACCGAAGTCTGCTTCCGCCGCAAACCGCTTTTGTACCGTCTCCTGCTCGAGAATCGTCACATCTTCTGTCTCCTCAGCACTGGCGTTCGAAATCCTATCGTAACTGTCTTGTACTAACTCCACAAGCTCTGAAGTTGACATGTCTTCAACAGGGTTACACTCCTGCTCGAGTACGGCCACTTTTGGTGTTGACAGTGTGATAAATACCGCCCCACGCTGTCGGCCCAACGGCCCTATGTCGACACCTTTGTCATACTCTACTTGGTAATTTATCACCTCAACTGATTCGGATTGTCCGGCGGCTTCGAACTCCCGTTCGACGAGGAGTCCCTCGGTTTGCTGGTGTTCGTACCCAGCCTCCTCACTGGCGTCACTCGAGACCGACACCGGTGATGCTTCGAACCGTGTGAGGTCATCCTCAAGGAGTCTAAGACAGCCTGCAAGCGTCCCAACGGCACCTACTTTAACCGCTGCAATGACATGTCTGCGTTTCATTCGTCCCTACTCGACAGTTGCTCAATAAGTATTCGTTGGCCTTGAGACCGTCTTCGGTACGTAAGACACCCAAACACACGCTGCTAAGACAAAATGTAGGATAAATATATATTTGATTTCGATCCCGTATGGGCAGAATGCGTGCCCTCCTCGCCACCGCGGCACGCTTTGTGATCACCGCTCTCATCGGGATTCACTCGAATCTCAGGGGCGGTCGAACTCCAATCAGCCACTATCGGGATTGTATTGTAGCTTACTCCGCGATGAAATCATCAGCCAACTCGAGGACCTCCGACCGTGAACGGGATTGGTCGACCGCCATCTGGAGGCCGATTTCGCGGGTTAGTTCCCGAAGCAGGGAGGCGTGGCGGCTTCGACGCTGTGAATGCTCAGCGCTGGCGGGACGAGATCTGCGTTCTCGATAAACGGTGCCTCAGCAGTTCTATCACGTCATGACCGTCACTTGTAATGTCATGTGGTAGATCGGGATGGATGAGACCTCCGCCTCTCTAATCCACCGCATAGGGGTCGGAGAATTTATCTGTCAAAGAGCCATGGGCTATAGAGGGTATGAACGATTTACGTACTGGATTGAGCTATGGTGATGTGCTTTTGGTTCCAAAACGGTCGCCGGTCGAGAGTCGCAGTGATGTCTCACTTGCGACGCATTTGACTCCGGGGATCGAACTCGAGTGTCCACTCGTCTCCGCGGCGATGGATACAGTGACCGAGGCCGAACTCGCTATTGCACTCTCACAGGCGGGTGGGATCGGTGTCATCCACCGGTTTCTCACGCCGGAGGAGCAGACCGAACAGGTCAGGCAGGTCAAAGCCGCCGGGGGGCGAGTTGGGGCTGCAATCGGCATCAACGAAGACTACCTCGAGCGAAGTGCGATGCTGGTTGAGGCGAATGTCGATGCGCTGGTGGTCGATGTCGCCCACGGCCATCTAGAGAGCGCGCTCACTGCTGTCGAACACATCCGAACCGAGTTCCCTGAGACCGATATCGTCGCGGGAAACGTTGCCACGCCCGAGGGTGTGCGAGACCTCGCGGACGCTGGTGCTGATTGTGTGAAAGTCGGCATCGGACCTGGGTCACACTGTACGACGCGAAAAGTTGCTGGCGCTGGCATTCCCCAGTTGACCGCTGTCGATGACTGTGCGGATGCCGCCGAGGACGTCGGCGTCACAATCTGTGCGGATGGGGGTATCCGGACCTCCGGCGATGCGGTCAAAGCGCTGATGGCCGGTGCGGACACGGTCATGCTCGGGAGCCTCTTTGCCGGCACCGAGGAGGCTCCCAGCACGGTTGTCACTGTCGATGGTGCACGGTACAAGCGCTCACGCGGAATGGCGACAACGGCGGCAGCGACCAAGCGCGACGACAAGGAGAACAACGTCCGGGCCGACGAGGGTGTCGAAGCACTGACGCCGTACAAAGGGCCAGTCGACACCGTCATCAGCGAATTCGCTGCGGGGATGCAGTCTGGTCTCTCCTACTGCGGCGGGGAGACCATTGAGGAGGCGAAAGCGAAAGCCGAATTTATTCGCGTCGCACCGAGTGCGAAAGCCCGCGAAGGCTATCACGCCGACCACGATTGGGAAGGCGTCAGTACGGACAGCGAACGCGTCGCTGTCGACACTAACGAGCAATCAGAACCTGCGGCGACCGGAATTAAAAGCGACGACTGAGTGTCGACTTAGACGCCTCGACCCTGCAACTTCTCTTCTTCTGGCAGGTCGACGTTCGCGTTACCTTTCATACTCTTGCCGAGATTCTTCGAAATCTCGAAGAGTGCCTCGGGGTCGTCCCACTGATTCGTTGCCCGAACAATGGCGTCGGCCATCTCTTCGGGATTCTCCGCGCCGAAAATCCCACTGCCGACGAAGATGCCGTCACACTCGTGGTGCATCATCAGGGCCGCGTCGGCGGGCGTCGCAATCCCACCGGCGGCGAAGTTGACAACCGGCAGGCGACCCGCCTTGGCGGTCTCGTGAACCAACTCCGCAGGCGCTTCGATCTCTCGAGCGTACGCCTCCCGTTCTTCGTGTTTCATCCCCTCAAGGCGGCGAATTTCGCCTTTGATCGTCCGCTGGTGGTGGACTGCCTGGTTGACGTCGCCGGTACCGGCTTCGCCTTTGGTGCGGATCATCGCTGCGCCCTCGCCAATGCGTCGGAGGGCTTCGCCGAGATTGCGTGCGCCACAAACGAACGGAGCAGTAAAGTCGCGCTTGTCGATGTGGTAGGCGTCGTCGGCGGGGGTCAGTACCTCCGACTCGTCGATCATATCGACGCCGACCGCCTCGAGAATCTGGGCTTCGGTCGTGTGCCCAATTCGGGCTTTTCCCATGGCGGGAATCGAGACCGAGTTGACAATCTCCTCGACATCTGCTGGGTCGGCCATTCGGGCGACGCCACCGCGCTTTCGGATATCCGCTGGGACAGCCTCGAGTGCCATCACTGCGACTGCGCCGGCTTCTTCGGCAATCTTTGCTTGTTCGGGGTTGACAACATCCATAATGACCCCGCCTTTTTGCATCTGTGCGAACCCGCGCTTGATGAGTTCGGTACCTCGTTTGAGCTCCTCGAGATCCGTTTCTTCGGCCATGTCCGGAGTTAGGCCTACCCTCACTTACGCATGTCTGTTGCGGAACGCTGGAACACCGATAAGAGGCTGTTGCCTTACGAGCGTCGGCGGGCAACCGGAACGCCTGCCTCCAACTGTGCCTGCACACGCGTTCCATACAGGCGGGTGAGTGGCCGACTCAGTCGGCCGAGGGCTGCAAGTTCTGGCTGTGTTGACAGGCCCTCGAGTCGCGCTCGGCGTCCCGTTCCGATGCCAATCGCGCCGGTAATTTTGACGGTCGTCCTGAGGAGTCGGTCATCGGCAATCGTGTAGCTGTACATCCTCCACGACCGGGGACATCGGCGGGCATGGCCGACCTCGAGATGGCAGTCCCCGATCGTCGTCCGAACGCCCGTTGGGCCGTCAGTGATCGTGATCTCCGCCCGCTCTTTCGGGTAGCCCCAGAGCTCTCGGCCGAGGGCGACCGACGCCTCGGTGGTGACGGGGAGCCAGTGGACGAACCCACCGATCTCGGCCCCCGCCAACTGGGCGTAGGGAACGTCGGTTTTCGCCGCCCGGACGGCCGGGATAATGACGGCGAACTCGTTGTAGGGCTCAAACCCGGTCGGTGTGGACTCTGTCGCCTCGCCACCGGCGGGCGTCCGTGGGCCACTAACCCGATGATACTGAATGCCGACGATCGACACCAGTCCGAGACCGGGCGCGACCGCAAGTGGGGAGAGCGGTGCTGGGAGTTGTGCCTCGAGGGCTCGACGCCTCGCCAACACGGTCACTCCGCCTAATGTGAACGTCACCTCGAGTGGGAGCGATACCAGCTGCCCCGTCGAAAGCTGCTGTGACGTTGGCATACCGGCTTCACGACCGCTAGGGTGGTAACTGTATGGATGGATAACAGTCCTCGCCGCTAACCGCTACCGTTTTGCCACGGCCGGCCATTCCCGTGAATAATGAGCCGGCCGATTCCCGAACGGGAGCCGCTGCCGAGATATCTCGCCCCACTGCCGCGGGCGCTCGAGGACTTCGGCCTTCGATACGTTTGGCTGATCGTGGCGATCAACCTCGGGGGGACGGCCTTTGGTTTCTGGTACTACTCGGCGCAGTTCGCCCGGACGCCGGCGGTGATGTGGCCGTGGGTGCCCGATAGCCCGCTGGCGACGCTGTTTATTGCCCTTGCGCTTGCGGCGTGGAAACTCGGCTACGAGGTGCCGTGGCTCACAGCGCTTGCCTTTTTTGGCAACATTATCCTCGGTTTGTGGACGCCTTACACCCTGCTTGTCTTCTCCGAGACGTATCTCGCGACGACGGACCCGCTTATGTATCAGTTTCTCTTCTGGAGCCATCTCGGGATGGTCCTTCAGGCCTACCTCCTCTATCGGATCACCGATTTTCCGGTGTGGGCCGTTGGCGTCGCGCTGGCGTGGTACACGAGCAACCTGATCGTCGACTACTTCGTTCCAATCGTCGGCGAACCACATCACACGACGTTGCCAGTACCGCGAACGACCGAAATGTTCCTGCAGGCTAACGCCCTCGGCCTCGCCGCCGCCGGCGAAGTGACGTTTACACTGCTGGCACTCTTTCTCGCCCTCGCGACGCGGATAAAGAAACTCGAGTGTGGGGCGCTTTCACGACCACTCGAGGAAACGTAGCCGGTTGCGGCTGCTATTTTTCGACGTTCTCGAGTTCGAACTCGTCGATCAACGGATTCGGGTCGTACCCCTCGACGGTTGACCGGACCCCTTCGATATGGGTTTGGCGAGCTAGAAAACCGACCGGTACGTCTTCCGTAACTATCTCCTGAATATCGTTGTATATGGCTTCGCGTTCCGTTCGATCAGTTGTTTGCCGTCCTGCGTCGAGTTGTTCGACCACCGTCGAATTGTCGTAGTGGCTGTGGACGACCGACTGCGCTGGATCGTAGTACTTCGAGAGGGAGTCCGGATCTGACGGATCGCCGAACATCGGCCAGTGTTCGACGCTCACGTCGAACGCTTCGTTCTGTTTCGCCTCATCGAGCGCGTTGAACTCCGAAACGCGCACGTCAGTATCGAACCCGACACGATCTAACTCAAACTGCATCGCCTCGGCGATTGTCGGCAGGTTCGGCCGTTCCGTGTACGCCCACAACTCGATATCGAGTGGGGTGCCGTCTTTGTATCGGACCTCCTCATCTGCATCCAGTTCCCACCCCGCCGAATCCAGCAGCGATCGAGCTTGGTCGGGATCAAAGGCGTAGGTCGTTGCCGCTGGATTCGCCCACTCGTTTATCGACTCGTCCCACGGTCCATAGGCCGGCGTCGTCACGCCCTCGAGCAAATCATCGACGATAGCTTGCTTGTCGACTGCATGCATGAACGCCTGCCGAACCTGCCGGTCGTCAAACGGCTCTCGGGCGGTGTTGAACACGATGATCCGGTCGGAGACGCCCTTTTTCAACAGTACCTCGGTGTCGTCGTCACTTTCGATATCCTCAACGGCGGCAATCGGGAGGTTGTTTGCGAGGTCAATTTCGTCGTTCAACAGGCTCAGCGTTCGCGTCTGCCCATCCTCGATTTTGGTGTAGACGATCCGGCCGAGGTGTGGCTCGGGGCCGTAATACTCCTCGAACCGCTCAACGACGATTTCGCTTTCCGGTTCCCACGACTCAAACTGAAACGGACCCGTCGAAATTGGCTGGTCCATCTCGCCGCTATCATCTACTGAGTTCGGACTGATAATCGAGCTATCTGCCCGCGCGAAGTGTGCCGGAAGCGGCGCAAGCGGCTCCGTCGTCTCGACGGTCACCGTCCGTTCGTCGGTCGCCTGCACCGACTCGACCGGGAGCCCTTCGATACGCGAGGTCGGCAACTCGAGGGCCCGCTCGAGTGAGAAGGCGACTGCCTCCGCAGTGAGCGGACTGCCATCGTGAAAGGTGACGCCCTCACGAAGCTCAAACTGCCACCTCATCGCCTCATCGTCAGCCACCCAATCGGTCGCCAGTAGCCCCTCGAGGTCACCCTCTCGAGTGACACGGACGAGCGTTTCAAACACCCCTAACTCCCGAAACCGGAAGCCAATTTCGTCGATCTCGAGTGTTTCGGGAAAAAACGGGATGCTGAGGCGAAACGGCTCTTCCCCGTCAGCTGATCCGGTACAGCCCGCAAGTCCAGCGAAGCCGACCGCTCCCATCGTCGATACCAGTGATCGTCGTGTCAGTGTTGGATGCACTCTTCACAAGAAAAAGCTATAGATAATAAAAATTACTAAATCAAACACTTTTCTTAATATTATCTAGTACGCGAGCTACCAGTGAACCAACGCTGCTGTCTTAATTCTCATACACGGGCGGAGCCGCCCTATGGAAATAATTGAAACTCCCGCGAGAACGTTTTTGTTCATGCTCAATCGACTGTCTGATATGGCAGTGCCGAACAGCGACGATTGTCCAACCGGCGACATCGTCGCTGAGACTCTGACAGACCATTCGGTCCGTGCCGGGTATCTGTTCGGCTCTCACGCACGGGGTGATGCCCACGACGTGGCTGTCGCCTTCGATGACGACCACTCCAGTCGGCTGACTGCCCGGCTTGCACTCGGTGCCGACCTCGCGCTCGCGCTGGGAACCGACGATGTTGACGTCGTCGATCTCGAGAGGGCTCCGCTGTCACTCGTCCGCGTTGTCTTCCGTGACGGCGACCGCCTTGTCGGAAGCGAATCGGCGGCACGTCGTCTCCGAGCGGCGCTACGTGAGCGGAACGAAGAGGATCCGCGGTCGCCCGCCGAGCGGTTCGACAACGCGCTTGCTGCGATTGATGACCACCTCGCATGACATTTTCTGAGGCCAAAATTTTCCAGAGAATCTAACAGATCGACCCGACTAGCCGACGACGACAACCGTCGACTCGGTCTCGAGCATCTCCCCATCGCCCGAATACGTCCGCTCGAGTTCAACCTCGAACAGCTCAGCCTCGAGTTCTTCACCGGCAACCCGCAACACGCCTGATTCGTCGTCGATTTCGTACTCGCCGGCGTCGATACCGGCGTCGATGTCGCCGACTTTCGCGCCGTATTTCGGCCCGAGCGTCGCGTAATCGAGGCTGATCGAGGCCACCTCGGTCGTAATTTCGGGTGGCTCGTCAACGCTCTCGAGGCTCCCGACGTGCATCACGTCCTGAATCACCGACTCGTAGCCCGCAATCTCGCCGAAGACGGTCACCGACTCGAGGTCGGCGTTTAGGGGCAGTTGGTGTTCGGATTTGTACCGTCGAAGTGCGGAGATGACCTCCATTGCCGTTTCACCGGCTTCGAGATCGGCCGTGTAGCCCTGTGGCTGTGGCCAGTTTTCGGTGTGGATGGTTTCGAGTTCGGAACTCGTGTCAGCGTACACCGCCTGCCAAATCTCCTCGGTGACGTGGGGCAGATAGGGTGCCCAAAGCAGGAGGAACGTTCGGTGGGCCGTCCGCAACGCATACTGCGTCGAGGGGTTGTCCTCACGAGTTTTGGCAATCTCGAGATAGTCATCACAGAACGTATTCCAAAAGAACGTCCGCAGGCGGTTTCGCGCCTTTGCAAACTCATAGCGCTCGAGGTGGTCGGTGAGGTCGGCGATGGCGGCATCCAGTTCGGCCAACAGCCAGCGGTCGATTGCCTCGAGGTCGGCGGGTTCGTCGGGGTTGACGGGTGCGAGTGAGCCCACGAGTTTCGAGGCGTTCCACAGTTTTCGGAGCAGTTTCTCGCCGGCAACGATATCCTTCTCGCTGAAGGGAAAGTCGTCGCCGACGGCGGCGCTTGCCGCCCAAAAGCGGACGGCGTCGACGGGGAACTTCTCGAGGACCGCGCTTGGTTCGACGACGTTCCCCTTCGATTTCGACATCTTTTCACGGTTTTCGTCGAGCACGTGACCGTTGATGAGCGTCGCGTCGAAGGGCACCTCGCCGGTGTGCTCATAGCATTTGACGATGGTGTGAAAGAGCCAAAAGGAGATGATATCGTGGCCCTGTGGCCGTAGGTCGAAGGGATAGAGCTCGGGGTGGTCCATCGTGAACGACTCTCGTTCGGCATCCCAGTCCCAGCCGGCATTGATCAGCGGCGTCAGCGAGGAGGTCGCCCACGTATCGAAGACGTCCTCCTCGGGTTCGAAGGCGTCAGGACCTTCGTTCCCACATTCGGGGCAGGCGTCGACGGGCGGGTCATCCGAGAGCGGGTCCACGGGGAGGTCCTCCCGGTCGGCCATAATCGGGTGATCACACTCGGTACAGTACCACACCGGAAACGGAATGCCCGAATCCCGCTGCCGGGAGATGAGCCAGTCCCACTCCAACCCCTCGATCCAATGTTGGTAGCGGGTAAACATCTTCTCGGGGTACCACTCCATTTCGGCCCCCGCCTCGAGATACTCGTCTTTGTGATCTAAGATTTCGACGTACCACTGCTTGGAGACGCGGTACTCGACGGGCGTATCACAGCGTTCGTGGACGCCAACGTCGTGGACGTGGTCACGCCGGTCTCGAAGATAGCCCAGGTCCTCGAGGTCTTCGACGATTGCCTCGCGGGCTTGCTCGGTGCTGAGGCCCTCGTAGTCACCAGCGAGGTCGGTCATCGTCGCAGTTTCGTCGATGGCGACGCGTAGGGGGAGGTCGTGAGCTTGGTACCACTCGATATCGTTCTGGTCGCCGAAGGTACAGCACATGACGATCCCCGAACCCGTCTCCATATCGACGCGCTCGTCGGCGATGATTGGGACCTCGTGGCCGAAGATTGGAATGGTGGCGGATTCGCCGATGAGTTCCTGATTGGCTTCGTCGTCGGGATGGACGAAGACCGAGACACAGGCGGGAATCAGTTCGGGTCGCGTCGTCGAGATGACGAACTCCTCGCGGGGTGGGTCCTCCCCGGCCATCTCGAACGCGATATCGTTGAAATGAGAGTGGCGTTCGTCGTCTTCGGTTTCGACCTGTGAGATGGCGGTTTCACATTCGGGACACCAGATCGCCGGCGCTTTTTTGCGGTACTCTCGGCCCTTCTCATAGAGGTCAAGAAAGGAGAGTTGGGAGATACGCTGGACGCGGGGCTCGATCGTCTTGTAGGTGTGATCCCAGTCAATGGAGGTGCCCAGATCCTGCATCTTTTCGGTGAACTCCGCTTCGTACCCCTCACAGACTTCCCGACAAAGCTGCTGGAACTCTCGGCGCTCGTAATCCTGATGCTTGATCTCGAGTTCGGACTCGGTCAGTCGTTCGGAGGCGATTCCGTTGTCGTCATAACCAAACGGAAAGAGGACGGGGCCGTCGGCCATTCGCTGGAATCGGGCGGCGAAATCCTGGAGCGTCGAGCCATACAGATGGCCCATGTGGAGGCTGCCCGAGACCGTCGGTGGCGGCGTGTCGATGGCATAGCTCGTGTTCGGGTCGTCGCTCTCACCATCGTGGCTGTAGGCGTATGTTGCCTCATCGACCCAGCGCTGTTGCCACTTCGTCTCGATCAACTCGGGGTCGTAGCTTCCCTCGAGTGTGGCCTTTTTGGCCCCGCTCTCGGCTTCAGCCTCGGACTCGCTTTCGGACTCCATACTCATGCTCTCACCGCCCGAAACGGGCGTCGATGATCCGTCGATTGTCGCGTGTGGGGTTTGTTGGTCATTGAAAATACCGGTCGTTGTTCGGTCAATTCCTGCCGGGGACAATACATCCGTCGAAACTGGGTGGCAAGTGGGGCTAGAACGCCCCTACAAAGACGCGGCTCGTCGCTCCGACGTGATGGTCTGTATCGACGGAGTCGCACATACACGTCAGTTGATGGCCGCGCCGTGTTAGCCCTTTCGAGTTTCGGAGTCCGGTATTAAGCCAGTCGCTGGTGTACAGTGTCGAACCATGGGCCAGCCGCCAACTGAGGCCGAGACCCAAACCGAGTTCCAACACATCGACATCGTGGGACCACCCGATGGCCAACCGATCATATTCGTCCACGGAGCGATGTTCACACGGGCGATGTGGGCCCCACAACGTGACGCACTCGCCGACGAGTTCCGCGTCATCGTCCCTGACCTCCCCGGTCACGGCGGGCGCTCGAGTGAGTCCTTCGACTTCGACCGCTCACTTGCCCTGCTCGCCGAAATCGTCGAGAAGGAAGCCAACGGGAACGCGATTCTCGTCGGCCTCTCCCTTGGTGGCTATCTGGTCACGGAGTACGCAAGTCGCCACCCCGACGCCGTCGATGGCTTGGTTGTCGTCGGAGCCAGTGCCAACCCGGTGCGGGGAATGAACCTGCTCACGAGACTCACCGGCGGTCTCGCTCGCCTCGTCACCCGCAGCGATCGACTCGAGGCGCTGATCGAACGTCTCGGGAAGCGGTGGGTGAAAAAACGGGACCTCTCGCCGGCGACGAAAGCCGAGATTATCGATGCCGGGATCTATCCGCGGGGCTTTGGGACGCCTGGACCAGCCCTTGCCGGTCGGGATTTTCGTGCGATGCTCGCGACTTATCCCGGCCCGACGTTGTTGATCAACGGCGAACACGATCGGATCATGCGCCGGGGGGAACCCAAACATGCGAAGGCAGGAGCGGACGTGCGGACGGTCATGATCACGGACTGTGGCCACATCTGTAACCTTCACAAGCCCGAAGCGTTCACCGAGGTTGTCAGGGAATTTGCTCACAACCTCGAGCGGTCGTGACTTTACCTCTCGTAGATTGAAACATCAGCTAAAACGGCATCCTTTTGTTTTCGTCTGGAACATTTGACTGTCTGAGTTCCCCGTTTGACTCTCCATTTGTCCGTCACGGAATCGAACTCGCCGGTGGCGCCGTAATTGCTGCAATCGCCCTCTCGAGGGGACCATGCAACTCCTTGTCCTCGAAATCGCACTCTTGGGTGCGGTCATTACGCCACAGATCCTCAAGCAGGCCTCCGACGGCCACGCCGCGTAACCTGCGTTCCCCGCCAAGCGTTATGATGGCTCCCGGTGTGCGATGACTGTCATGACTGGTGAGCAGCCATCGATTGCACGCCGTCGCTTCGTTCACGCCGCGACCGGAACCGCGTTGGGAATCTCGCTGGTGGGGACGGGGGCGGCCGATTCCGATGAGAGCCACGATCACGAAACCGATGGACAGCCCGATGACCGCCGCTGTCCCAAAGCGACCCTCGAGCCCTCGATGGTCGACTGTGCGGGAGCGACGATGGAGGGCTGTGCGGATGATCATCCCGAAACGGTCGCCTTACAGGAGGCCGTCACCGAGACGCTCGAGACGCGCTATCCAGGAATCGGAGCGTTGCTCGAGGACGATTTTGTCCCCTACTTCGATACGATCGGAGGCGAAACCGGCTACTCCCATTGGCTGTCACCCGAGTATATTGGCGACGACCAACTGCTTGACCCCGAGCGCCCCGAGTCGGTGTTAGTCGATAACGAGACGTGGCGGCCGATTGGGGTGATGTTCATCGCGACGGTCACGGGTGAGGCCGTTAGGCCGCCAGCGGTGTACGATGAGGGCGTGGACGATGACAGTGAACGCGACACTGAAAATGACAGCGAAGACGATGAACGCGACGGCGAAGACGACGAAGCCCGCTGTTCGCCATGGCACGCCCACGCCGGCTTACCCGGACGGTTCGCCTGGTGGTACTATCAGAAAGTGTACGAAGGGAACCCCCAACTTCGCCTCCCCTGTCGGACTCCCTGTATGATGCACGTCTGGGCGATCGACCACCCCGACGGCGTCTACGCCCACGGCGCACCACCGACGGACGACCGCGACCCTGCAGAACCCGAGATCGAAACCGACGCCGACCCCGAGACAGACACCCTCGAGTGGGACACCCTTCCGGACTCAGTGACGCCGGATCGGCGACCCGAGGCGTATGCGGATCTGTTTGGATAAAGTGTTACCAAAATCGGTTCCCGCCCGATTCAGTCGACTTTCTGTGCGACAAGGGAGATGCTTTTGACGCCGTAACTCTGGCACGCGCCTTGGGCCTGCTCGGAAATGAACTCGTATTCGGAATTCTCCCGAGCCTCCTTGAGTGCAAAGCCGGCAGATTCGACCATGTCCGTGTAGGAGTCGATCTGTGCGGCACCGCCGATACAGGCCGCCCAGAGGTCGGCATCTGACTTGATGCGCTCGGGCATCTGTCGTTCGCTGATAATATCCGAGAGCGCAATCCTGCCACCCGGTTTTAGGACGCGTGCGGCCTCCTCGAACACCTGCTGCTTTTTCGGTGAGAGGTTGATCACGCCGTTGGAGATAACCACGTCGAACGAGTCATCTTCGAGGGGGACCTCCTCGATATGCCCCCGTTCGACGCTGACGTTGTGAAAGCCGTGTTCGTCGGCAAGGCCTCGAGCGTGGTCGATCTGTTCGTCGGTCATATCGATGCCGGTGACCGTGCCCGTCTCGGTGACGGCCATGGCGGCGACAAAGAGGTCCATCCCCGAGCCACTGCCAAGATCGAGTACCGCCTCACCCGGCTCGAGGTCCGCCAGATCGAAGTGGTAGCCAACGCCGGCAAACGAGTCGACCGCGGGTTCGGGCACGTACTCGAGGTCCGATTGCGTGTAGCCCAGACGGGTAGCCAGTTCGCGCCCCATCTCGAAATGGAACTCGGCGTCGGCGGATTCGGCGACATCGCTGTACATCGATTTGACCTCTGACTCGAGTTTCTCAGTGTCGAGTGATTGGCTCATGCTGAATGCCCCACGACGAGTTCGGTTTCGATTGGAACCTCGTTCGTGATTGAATCAATCAGCGGCGAGGTCGCTTCGACGCGTTCCCGGAGGGCAGCGAGTTCGTCGGCTTCGGCATCCGACTCGATGTAGGTGGTGCAAGTTATCTCCTCGTATCCCGGTCGCACCTCCTCTTCGAGGCCGAGAAACCCACGGAGGTCGACATCGCCGTCCATCTCGAACCGAAGCCCCTCGAGGTCGATTCCCATCGCTGCCGCGTTAGCGGCGTAGCCGACGCTGAGACAGGAGCCGAGGGCAGCAAGTAGGAGTTCGACGGCGTTTGGGGCCGTTCGCTCGCCTAGAATTTCCTCCGGTTCGTCGCCCTCGATTCGAAACTCTCGCGTCTGAATCCGTTCGTCGGCTTGGTCGAACTCGTCGATTGTTGTCACACAGTGGAGCGCGTCCGTCCACTCGGTTTCGGCATAGAAGCGAAACTGGCCGGCTGTTGGCTGGTCGTCTATCGCATCGATCGTTTCAGTGAGTTGGTCTACGTTGACGCCGTTTGTTGTTGTCATAGTGTCCTCCAGTGAAAGGTAACGGGCGTCCGGGCCCGCTTTTTTGGGCGTGTCGCCCAGTTTACACTCCACGATCAGGGGACATGGTGTTATTTCGTGAACAATACCCGTTCTGTGGGTGGCTCCCACTGGGTGCCCGATTCCCACCGAGCAACCATCTCTCAGCAGGTGGGCGATGCCCACCGGTTGCAACAGTCGCCTGCGACTTGCAACTGAACTCGAGACCCACACCTATGTCACTGGCCCACATACTTTATGTATGCTACAGAGTGACATCCCCACGCCGCTCGAAGATGTCGCGTTTCTCGTGCGCTCGCCCCATCGCGTGGCTGCTCTTAACGCGCTTGCTGAGGGCCCCCTACGTCGGGCAGACATTCGAGAGTGCACCGGCGCTTCCTCCTCGACGATCAGTCGTCTGTTACGCGAGTTCGAGGCGCGCCACTGGGTCGTGCGAGACGGGCCCCACTATGAGGCGACTGAGTTGGGGCAGTTTGTCGCCACTGGGCTTGCTGAACTCCTCACCCGGATCGAAACCGAGCGAAAGCTTCGTGACGTGTGGGCGTGGCTTCCGACTGAGACCGATGATGATGGGATCACCCTCGAGATGGTGGCCGATGCTGTTGTGACGGCGGCCGAGGCGAGCGACCCCTACGCCCCGCTCCACCGATTTGAGTCGTTGCTCGCAGACACTGATCGGTTCCGGTTTGTCGGCTCCGACCTCGCCTTGCTCGAGCCGTGTCGAGACCTGTTTCGCAAGCGGATTCTTGGGGGGATGAGCGCGGAGATTATCGATCCGCCACAGGTCGTCCGGTATATTTGTTCGACGTACCCCGACCACTGCGCCGGGCCGCTCGAAAGTGACTCACTCACTGTTTTGATACACGATACACCCCCACCCTACGGCGTGAGCCTCTTCGATGAACGGGTGGGTATTAGCTGTCACCATCCCGAAACCGGGACGATACAGGCGTTTCTGGATACGGATTCGGCTGACGCGCGCCGGTGGGCTGAAACCACGTACGACTCCTATCGGTGTGAGGCCCGACCGCTCACAGATGACACTGTTCGTCGAATAGCACCTGCTCCACACAGCGATAGACCGCCACTCGAGTAGGAACCCCATACTGAAACCATCCGCTACTGAGGGGCTCAGGGATGGGACTTGCTGCGCGCCACGCTGCGATTATCACCGCTCGGAGCCGCCTTGTCGTCGTCTGCGTGCTGTTACTTACTGCACTCGTCGCTGCCGGAGCCGTTCTCGATGAGCCCGAAGATGGGGGCATTGGTGAGTTCGAAACCGACTCCGACGCGGAGGCTGCCCTCGAGGTAGTTGAGGACCGTTATGAGACCGATGATCGGGTGGTTTCCCAGCTAGTCGTTCGCTCCGATACCGATGGCGACAACGCTGTCAACAGCCACGGTGACCACGCCGCCGGCGATGTCCTCACCCGTGAATCCCTCCTCGAGAGTCTTCACCTCCAACAGGCGATACGCGCAGACGCGGATCGCAACGCCACCCTCGAGGAAATCGTTGGCCTCGAAAACGTCGTTTCGAGGGCCGCCCTTGCAGATGACCTCGAGGACGAAGCCGACGCTCTCGACGCACGGAGCGAGGCCCTCGAGGAGCAACGCGAGGACCTCGAAGCGAGATTAACCGAAAGCCGCGAGTTGCAGCGGGAGTACGAGGCGTTGAACGCGTCGGCGGCGGCCGGGGAACTCGATGCTGTCGAATACGAGGAACGGGCCGGCGAACTTGAAGACGAACTTGCGGCGGTTGAGGCCGACGCCGCTGCGGAGCTCGATGATGACCAGCGGGAAGCGTATGCCGACGCGATCAGCGAGGCTCGTGAGCTCGAGGCCGCCTTCGTCTCTCTCGAGCGGGCAGCTGAAGCCGGTGAACTCGAAGACGAGGCGTTCGAGGCCCAGGCCGCCGACCTCGAGGAGGCACTCGAGGGGGTGACTGCGGCTGGCACCGTCGGCGTGCTTGAAGCCGAGTTTGACGCCCTCGAGGAGCGTGGGGAGAGACTCGAAGACGGCAGGAACACACTCGAGGACCCGACGCTTGCCGACCAAATCGAGGCCCTTGAGTCGCGTTCGGACGACGAAGTCGAGGCGCTGCTGGCGGATGTGCTCGACCCCGACGCCGATCTCGAGGCTGACGCTGGCGCTGGCGATGCAGGCGGCCAAGACCCCTACGAGTTTTTCCCGACGGCGTACGCTCCCGGTTCGACGACCGCCGACGCACGGATTACGCTCCTCTTTCAGGCTGATGAGAGTGGCCCCGATGAGGACCCCGAGCGAGCCTATGGGGCCCAACTCGAGGTCGACGAACTGATCGAGGAGCGCTTTGGCGACGAAGATGAGACAGGGATAGACGCCTTCCTTTTCGGACAAGGAATCACTGACGAGGCCAGCGCGAACGCCGTCGGTGACAGCTTTGGGATCATCACGCCCGTCGCGCTCGTCCTCGTCCTCTTTGTGCTTGGGGTGACCTACCGAGACGTCATCGACGTGCTGCTCGGACTGTTCGGACTGGCGGTCGTGATGGTGTGGCTTGCGGGCTTACTCGGCTGGCTTGGCATTGCGACCAGCCAACTGCTAATCGCCGTTCCGTTTCTCCTGATCGGGTTGGGTGTTGACTACTCACTCCACGTCGTGATGCGGTATCGGGAGGCCAGAGCGGGGATGCTCGAGGGTGCTGACGCTGACGCGGTCTCTGACCTCGCTCCTGAGAGCGCTGGCACGCCGTCGGACACCCCCACTCCCGATCGAGGGCCACAGGCAGGGATGGCCCTCGGATTGGCGGGCGTCGTCCTCGCACTTGCGGCAGCGACGTTCTCGACGGGTGTCGGCTTCCTCTCGAACTACGTCAGCCCGCTGCCGGCGATTCAGGATTTCGCCCTGCTGAGCGCTGGGGGCATCTTTGGGACGTTCGTCGCCTTCGGCGTGCTCGTCCCCGCACTCAAAGTCGAGGTTGATACACTGCTCGAGGAGCGCTTCGACCGCGACCGGCGCAAGCGGGCGTTCGGCGTCGAAACCGGTGGCGTCAACCGGGTGCTCGAGGCTGTTGTCGGTGTCGTCAGTCGGGCCCCACTTGCGGTGATCGCCGTTGCGCTCGTTCTCGCTGTTGGTGGTGCCTACGGGGCAACTGGTATTGACACCGAATTCAATGAGGCTGATTTCCTCCCCGAAGACGCCCCCGACTGGGCCCAGTCGCTTCCGGAGCCGCTCGCACCGGATCGCTACACCGTTGCCGAGGAGGCCGAGTACATCGCTGACACGTTTGCTGGGCAGGATACAGAGGCCCAGATACTCCTCACTGGGGAGGTGACCGATCCCGAGACGCTAGCGGCAATCGACGCGGCGACCGCTGATCTCGAGACCGCCGAAACCGTCGACGTTCGGGCTGACGGCGAACCGGCAGTCGACTCACCCCTTTCGGTTCTCGAGGACCTCGCCGCTACCAATGGGACGGTTGCCGATGGGATCGAGCAACGGGACACAACCGGCGACGGGCTGCCGGATTCGGACCTTGAGGGGCTGTACAATCTTGCGTTCGACGCCGACGACGATGCGATGTCGACAGTCATTTCACGCGCTGAGGGCGACGGGAGCTATGACTCGGCGCGCCTCGTCGTGAGCGTCCGCGGTGATGCCTCTGCCCAAGCGGTTGCCGAAGATAGCCGCGCCCTCGAAACGGCAATCGAGGCGAACGGACCGGTGACGGCGACCGCCACCGGCGGCCCAGTCATTAACGCGGTGATTCAAGACGCGCTCCTCGAGACGCTCGTCCAGGCGTTTGCGGTAACGCTCGTCGTCATCGGCCTCTTTCTCACTGTCCTCTACTGGCTCCGACACCGTGCCCTCACGCTTGGCGTTATTACCCTCGCTCCCGTCGTCATCGCCCTCGCGTGGTTGCTCGGCGCGATGGCGCTGCTCGAGATTCCGTTCAACAGCGAGACGGCCGTGATTACGAGCCTCGCAATCGGGTTAGGCGTCGACTACAGTATTCACCTGAGCGAGCGGTTTGTCGACGAAACGGACCGACGGGCGACCCTCGAGGAGGCGCTTTCGGCGACGATTACGGGTACCGGGGGCGCGCTGTTAGGGAGTGCAGCGACCACCGCCGCCGGCTTCGGCGTGCTGGCACTTGCCCTTGCCCCGCCGCTGCAGCGCTTTGGGCTCGTCACCGGCCTGGCGATCATCTTTGCCTTTGTGGCGTGTCTGACTGTTCTCCCCAGTTTGCTCATGTACCGTGCGCGTGTGCGCAAACCTGAGTGAGCCGCCCACTCAGCAGCGGTTACCCTTCAAAAGTCTCAATACTGTACCGGTAGCGTTCCTCGTCATACCACAGCTGAGAGCCCCCAATCGGTAACTGCGCTCCCTCCGGATTAAGATACTCGAGGACGGTCTTGAACGAATCGGAACGCGGCGACTCCTCGACATACGCCTCCTCGCTCATCGCCTCCTCGAGTATCGCCCGCACGGAATCTGCAAGCTGTATCGACTCGAGTTCGACATCGATTTCAGTTGCCAGGAGGGCCTGCTTGAACGTTCTCTCCGAATCGGTAATTGGGAGCGCCTGGAGCGTGTATTCGGGCTCGCTGATTTCCTCGGTCGTGCGCCGTACACGGAAGGCAAACGCCGTGCTGTCGGTTATCGTGACAACCTCGTCGTCAAGGGTACCCGAAACGAGTTCGCAGTCCTGTTCTGCCGGCAGTCGGATCACGTAGGCATCCCCATCTACCTCCTCGGACAGACTACTCTCGCCCCCGTGGAGGGTGTGCGTTTGTAGAATTGTGAGTATCCGTTCACTCGCTTGGTCGAGCGTGTCAACTCTCGGCGCGTCATCCGGAACCGCCTCTCTTTCGACTGACTCGAGTCTGATTAGCTCGCGCTCGATTGGTTCACGGCCAGAAACAGTATACTTCAACTGAAAATACGTCCCATCATGTTCGACGTAGGAATCTTCAGGTACGGGTTGGTAGCCGTCCGTGGTGTGTTCTCCCTCTGGAAGCACCGCCTCGAGTGCCTCCCGAGCAGGATCACCAAACAGTTCCCGGTCGGATGGCTCATAGAGCGTCGACTCGATGAGCGGGTGCGGGACAGCCGTTATCTTGAGGTGATATTCTGTTGCCTCCGCTGTGGTGAGTGACTCGAGTGCTGTGCAGCCGGCGAGTGCCGCGAGTGCGGTGGCCCCGGTTGCGTGGAGGGCAGCCCGACGGGTGTGGACCATATTTTCAGAATGAAGGGGCGCTATTTTATTATTGTGACCCGAGTGACGGGGTGTGTTCAAGCAGCGAAAACTCACTCGCCGTTCGTGACGGCAGTCGCTTCAAAAACAGCTTCGGACTCTCTTTCGGCGAGGACATATCACCACCGGCCGGCGGCAATTTATGTTTCCACTCGAGGTACCAGCGGCGTATGCCCGATTGTCAGCAACACAACAGTCGAGAGACGAGGCGACCGTAGATGTGTACGCGATTAGTGTATCTCGGACCTGACAATCTCGTCCTCACCGGCCGGTCGATGGACTGGCACAGCGAGATTGGAACAAACATCTGGGTCTTCCCGCGGGGGATGGACCGAACCGGCGAAGTCGGTCCGGCCTCACTCGAGTGGACTGCCGACTACGGCAGTGTCATCGCTTCCGCATACGACATTGCGACGACCGACGGGATGAACGAGGCGGGACTCGTCGCAAACGTGCTGTGGCTCACCGAATCGACCTATCCCGACTGGGATGGGAAGGAGCCTGCGCTCTCGATTTCGCTGTGGGCACAGTACGTCCTCGACAACTTTGGGACCGTCGCCGAGGCGGTCGACGCCCACCAAACGGAGGAGTTCACCGTCGTTTCAGACGAAATCCCGGATGAGGGACGCCTCGCTACGTTGCACCTCTCCATTTCGGATGCCACGGGTGATAGCGCCGTCCTCGAGTATATCGACGGCGAGTTGCAGATTCATCACGACCGGTCCTATCAGGTGATGACAAACTCCCCGCCGTTCGACCAGCAACGCGCCCTCGAGGCCTACTGGGCGGAAATCGGCGGCACCGTCATGCTGCCGGGAACGAACCGGCCGGCCGACCGATTCGTCCGCGCGAGTTTCTACATGGATGCACTCCCACAGACCTCGGATCGGCAAACCGCGACCGCGAGCGTCTTCGGTGCAATCCGCAATGTTTCGGTCCCGTATGGCATCAGCACGCCAGATGAACCCCACATCTCCTCGACGCGCTGGCGCACGGTCGCCGACCACCGAGACCGCCGCTACTACTTTGAGTCAGCACTCTCACCGAACGTGTTCTGGCTCGACCTCGAGGAGATTGACTTCGATTTTGACGCCGATGCCGGTGTCGGCGTCCGAACGCTCTCACTCGGCGAGGGCCAAGCAACCGTCTTCGCTGGCGAGATCAGTGACGAACTCATCGAAACTGACTCTTTCGAGTTTCTTGGTGTCACCGCCCCCTCGAGTTGAGACGGAACCCTCGAGGATGACCACTTATCGCCATACGACCCGTTATCGATATGTCTCGACTCCAACGCCGAGGCGCTCAAAATCAGCGACGTTGGCAGTAAGTACCGGTTCACCGTAGCTTTCGGCTACTGCCCCAATCATTGAATCGACGGCACCGATACCGCTCTCACCGCCAGCATCTTTGTCTGCGTTCGCAAGCAACGTTCCAGCACGGCGAGCAACTTGCTCGTCCAGTTCGACGATTGGATACATTCGGAGTGCGTTCTGCACGTCCCGTCGTTCGTTTGCACTACCGAAGGTGGCCCCATAGGAGAGTTCCATTGCTACCGGTGATGGAATCCGCTGGATAACACCTGCTTCGGACACCTCGAGTCCTTTCTCAAACGCCTCCTGGTGGCCATCGAAAAGGTCGATCAAAAACGATGTATCGAGAATCATTCGAACTGCGTCCGAAGCCCATCTTTCGTGTCGAGATCTGCTGCCGTTTTTTGCTCGAGGCGCTCTCGCATCGTTTCGGCCGTCTCCGAGGAGAGGATTCCGGCGACGTCCTCTGGATGTGGCCCACCGATAAGCCGTCGGAGCGTCTCCTCCATGGTTTCGTCTTCTCGCTTATGTGCGATGACGAACTCGTGAAACTCCTCTGAGATACGGAGTGATTTGCTCATAGTGTATACATCGGTATACGACGCTATCAATGCTCGGGCGGAGGCATTGCAATCGTCGCTCGTTTACTGTTCCTGACTTCATGATTATTTGACTGAGCCCCAATCCAGAACCGGACGTGCGTTGGACTCACTCCGGTTGACTTGCGAGACAGATGAGTTCGTGGCCCGCAACGTACACCCGCTTGTTCGTAACGAACAAAATAGTCAGGGGAGAGACAAAACTGGGCCGGGCCTCAGAACGTGGTGACGTGACAGCCACACGGTGAGGCGTACTGATCGGTTGGGCCAACGATGGTCACCATCGTTACTGGTGAGCCACAGCGTGGACACCGTGGCAGTGACCCGGAGTTGTCGTCGCCGTCACCGGCCTTCCGCTCATCGTCACTACCCTCCCCCGCCTCAATATCGCCACCCGTCTTCTCGTCGTCACCTCTCGCGTTCTCATCTACTGGCTTCTCATCGTCGCCACCCGCATCCTCACGCATCGGTTCTCACCCCACCATGTGTGGGCGACTCAGTTGTCGGTATGTGGAGTGCTGTTACTCGAGTACGATACGACTGGCTTGCGAGACGTTTATATCTCGGCGGCAGTAAGTGAAACATGGCTTGCAAGCTGCGCGTTTGGAAGCCAAGTCTCGGGTGTTAGGCCACCCGGGGCGTTTCGATACACGCCCGAAATTATCCTTTTGACTTCCACTTAGTTAGTTGAACTCAGACAACATATATTTATTATATTTTATGCGAATAAATGGCTGGCAGCATGACCTGCTCGCGAGCCGACGCTACGCTCACTCGAGGGTGCCTCGCTCCTGATAAATCCGATCCGAGTGCGCTCGAACCCATAGCTCGCCGATTCTCGAGAGGCGCGTCCGGTAGGATTTTCCGTGTTCTTCGCGTTCGATGTATCCCTTGCCGCCGGGGCCGAGTCGGTCGACGGTGTAGATGACTTTCGAGCGGAAGCTATCGGTGTACTCCTCGTTGAGTTCTCGCGCCAAGGCCTCGGCGAGTTCCGAGACCGACTCGAACTCTCCATCCTCGCCCAGTTTGTACAAAATCAACTCCTCGAAGGGTTTCACACTCGAGAAGGAGGCCACGGGCAACTCGACGATATGGCTGCCGTCGATCTCTTTGGCACCGATGGTCGTCCCACGTTCGTCGAACTCCGAGAGCAAGTCGCGGGCGCTCTCCAAGCGGTCGGCCACTCGGTCCTGAATTTCCGCCTCGAGGTCGCGTTCGAGCAACTTCTCGAGCAGTCCCGATCCTTCGCGTAACTCCTCGGCGAGTTCGGTCTCTAAGTACTTCTCGGGGGCGGTGTAGTAGGTGTGGATGTGTTCGCGTTCGTCTTGGCGTTCGACCATCAGCGAGTGGGCGGCGGTCGCAAAGGCGAAACTCACCGTTCGAGGCATCGCTGCAATGTTCACCCAGACCTCGTTGCCACGGTCTAACTCCGCTGTAATGAGTTCGTAAGCCTGCTCGAACGCTTCGTCATAATCATAGACATCCTCGAGAACGAACCGCTCCGTTTCGGCCCCCAACAGATTCCGAAAGTCCTGCTCGAGTTTCTGTGAGAGATGCCGAGAGTATTCGACGTTGGCCTCGCTTCCGATTGCGCCCTCTAAGAGAATCACGCGGTCAACGTCACACTGATCGCGGACGAGCGGCGCGATCAGCCGGTCGTAATCGAAGCCGACCGGGACGATATGGGTGTGCATACGTCGTACTACGTAGGCGGATTTATAAAAAGGGATGAGACGACCCGGACGCCCCCAAATCGAGGGACACGCAGCCGGCTCCGACACCGCGAAATCCGCAGCATTTTACGGTTTGGTCGAGAGTACCCCACTATGACAGAGGCGACGGGCATCGTTGGCGAGTTTCTCTCGCTCAAAGCTGAAACCGACGCAGAGGTGTTAGCAATGCAGTGTGGGGATTTCTATGAATTCTTTGCCGATGACGCCGAACTCGTCGCCGAGGAACTCGATCTCAAACTCTCAAAAAAGTCCTCTCACGGCTCCGCCTATCCGATGGCCGGCGTTCCAATCAACGATCTCACTCCGTATCTCACTGCGCTCGTCGAACGTGGCTACCGGGTTGCCGTCGCCGACCAGTACGAAACCGAATCGGGTCACGCTCGAGAGATCGTTCGCGTCGCCACCCCCGGCACCCTCCTCGAGACGACCGACGATGCGGCCCAGTATCTGGCTGCGGTCGTCGCCGACGAATCCGGCTCAAAAAAGCAGTACGGACTCGCCGTTGCTGACGTGACGACGGGCCAGTTTCTCGTTGCTGGGGCCGAAAGCGCTGAGGATGCCCTCACCGAACTGTACCGTTTTGGACCTCAGGAAGTGCTGCCCGGCCCGAACGTCCGGGGCTACGATATCTTTCTCAACGACATTCGAGACCGAACCGACGCGACACTCACACTCTACGATACCGAAGCGTTCGCCACCAAACGGGCAACCCATACCGTCCGCGAGCAGTTCGGCTCCGAGACCGTCGACCGCCTCGAGCTCACCGCACCGACTCGCGCCGCCGCCGGGGCAATCATCGACTACGTCGCGGAGACGGGCACCGGCGTGTTGGCATCGATGACCCGTCTCCAGACCCACCACGGCACCGACCACGTCACCCTCGATTCGACCACCCAACGCAACCTCGAGCTCACCGAGACGATGCACGGTGACCGGGCGGGTTCGCTGTACGCGACGCTCGATCATACCCAGACGAGTGCCGGCGGTCGGCGACTCAAAGCCTGGCTTCAACGGCCACGGCGCTCCCTCGAGATTCTCGAGCAACGACAGGCGAGCGTCGGTGCCCTCGCTGGTGCTGCCTTAGCTCGCGATGAGTTACAGAGTCGGTTGAAAGACGCCTACGATTTAGAACGCCTTGGGACGCGTGCGGTCTCCGGAAGTGCCGACGCCCGGGACTTACACGCTGTCGCCGACACGCTCGCCGTCCTGCCGGACCTCATCGATATTGTCGAGACCAACCCAGAGCTTGCTGAGTCACCGCTTCAAGAGATTCTCTCTGCGCCCGATCTTGAAGCCGCCGCTGCCCTCGAGGAAACACTGTCTGAAGCACTCGCTGCGGAACCGCCCTCGACGGTTACGCAAGGTGGCCTCCTCGCCCGTGGCTACAACGACGAACTCGACGCCGTTATCGACCGATATGAGGCCGTCGAGCACTGGCTCGACAGTCTCGCCGACCGCGAGAAACGCGACCACGGCCTGTCACACGTCACCGTCGACCGAAATCGTACTGACGGCTACTACATTCAGGTCGGTAAGTCAGTCGCCGACGAGGCTCCCGACCACTACGAGCAGATCAAGACACTGAAAAACTCAAAACGGTTTACCACGCCGGAACTCGAGGCGAAAGCCACCGAGATGCTCCGTCTCGAGGAAGAACGCGGCGACCTCGAGTACGAACTGTTCGAATCTCTTCGGGAGCGGGTCGCCACGTCAGCCGAACTGTTACAGGATGTTGGTCGGGCGCTTGCGAACGTCGACGCACTCGCAAGTTTGGCGACCCATGCCGCCGAAAACGGCTGGGTTGCCCCGAAACTGCACACTGGCGACGACCTCGAGATCGTACAGGGTCGCCATCCGGTTGTCGAACAGACCACCGAGTTCGTCCCAAACGATGTGGCGATGGACGACCAGCGGGCGTTCTTACTCGTTACCGGGCCGAACATGTCCGGCAAGTCGACGTATATGCGACAGGTCGCCCTCATTGTCCTGCTGGCACAGGTCGGCAGTTTCGTGCCCGCTCGGGAGGCCGAAATCGGCCTCGTCGACGGTATCTTCACTCGCGTTGGCGCACTTGACGAACTCGCACAGGGGCGCTCGACGTTTATGGTCGAAATGAGCGAGCTTTCGAACATCTTACATGCCGCCTCCGAGAATTCGCTTGTCATTCTGGATGAAGTCGGCCGTGGCACCGCTACCTACGACGGCATCTCAATCGCTTGGGCGGCCACCGAATACCTTCACAACCATATCCGCGCCAAAACGCTGTTTGCGACGCACTACCACGAGCTGACAGGGCTAGCCGATCACCTCCCGCGCGTCGCTAACGTTCACGTCGCTGCTGACGAGCGCGACGGCGATGTGACGTTCTTGCGAACCGTCCGAGAGGGGCCGACCGACCGCTCCTACGGGATTCACGTCGCTGGCCTTGCCGGCGTCCCACAGCCCGTCGTCGACCGCGCAACGGAGGTCTTAGCACGCCTCCGTGAGGAGAAGGCAATCGAAGCCAGAGGCGGTTCGAATGAGCCCGTCCAAGCCGTTTTCGACCTCTCGAGTGGGACGATGGCGACGACCGATGGTGGTGCCGGAGGGGGGAGCGACGCGGAACAACCCGCTCTCGAGCCAGAGACGGCATCGGTGCTCGAGGCCCTCGAGACAATTGACGTCAACTCGACGCCACCAGTAGAGTTGATGGCGAAAGTCCAAACGTGGCAACGGAAACTCGAGGAGTCCTAAGTTAGCTTCGCAACGCGTCGACCGGGCGCTCGTTTGCTGCTGCCCAGGCTGGGTAGAGGCCGCTTATGACGCTAATACCGACGCCGATGGCGAACGCCAGGAGGAGATAGAGTCCGTTGGTCGGGTGGAGGATGATCCACAGTTCAATCGGCGCAGCAAGATAGAGGACAAGTGCAAGCAGGATTGAGACGCTCACCCCGGCGGCTGCGCCGATAATCCCAAGTAGGGTCGCTTCGACGAGGATCATCCGCATGACGTCACCCCGTTCGACGCCAACGGCTCGGAGGACGCCGATTTCCTCCCGCCGTTCGACCGTACTCATGAGCATTACGTTGAGAATGCTGACACCGGCGACGAGCAACGAGATGCCACCCAGTCCGAGCAGGAAGCTGTTAAGCAGGGAAAAGAAGGCGGTAATCTCGTCGGTGATCGAGGAGAGTTCGAAAATATCGACACGCTCCTCTCGGTCGTTGACCGTCGCGTCGATTGCCCCAGCCGCAGTTGTCGCCTCCGACCCGGAGTCGGCTTCGATTGTCACCTGGTCGTAGCCACTGCCATCACCGACGGCGTCTGCCGGTAACATCACTGCATCGTTCGGCGAAACCGGTGAAAACGTCTCAATTTCTTCTAAGATGCCGACAACCCGATAACTCTCCCCGTCGACGGTGAGTGTCCGTCCAACGCCGACCTCGAGTTGCTCAGCGAGCGCGCTACCGACAAGTGCACCTTGTCGATGACGGTCGGGGACGCGCCCCTCAGCAGCGCTGTAGGCGACAGCCGGTTCGTCGATCCCATAGATCGTCGTCGCCGCCGATTGGCCGCCGTATTCGACGAAGCCGCCGTCGATGCGCAGTGGCACAACCGTCGTCTCGCCGACGGCTCGCTCGATATCGGTGAGCGTCGCCTCGTCGATACGGTCGACGCCAGCGTCCGCATTCGGTGTGACGATCACTTGGGTTCCGATATCGCCCAATGCATCACTCGCACCGAGCGCGAGGACGTTGCCAAAGATCCCCAACGAAGCAATTGCAACCACGCCGATGAGGATGCCAAGGCAGGCAAGAAACGAACGGAGACGACTTCTCGAGAGGTTGCGTGTCGCCATGAACACTGAGGGAAATCTACTGGGGTCGGTGAGTCGCCGGTCAGTCACGCCGGCCTCCATCGGACTCTCGTCGGCTCCGGACCGCCCGACTCATTGCCACTCACCATCGACCAACTCGACCACCCGGTCAGCGTACTCGTTGACCAACTCATCGTGGGTGACGGCGATCACGCTGACGCCACGGTCGGTGACCTCCGAGAGCTCTTCGAGAATGCTCGTTCCGATCGCCCGATCTAAATTCCCCGTCGGCTCGTCGGCGAGGACGATCTGTGGCTCGTTGATCAGCGAGCGAGCGATTGCGACCCGCTGTTTTTGCCCACCTGATAGCTCGTTTGGTGAGTGCGTCAGGCGCGAACCCAGACCGACGCGCTCGAGCAACGCCGTTGCCCGGTCGTGTTCGGGCGGCCCCGGCGTAAAGACCGTCGGGAGCGCCACGTTCTCGAGGGCCGTTAACGTAGGGATGAGATAGAAGTCTTGGAAAATAAAGCCGATATGCTCGCGCCGAGCCCGTGTCGCCGCCGTATCCTCGAGGGCGGTGGCGTCACGTCCGCCGATCCACACCTCACCTGCAGTCGGCGAATCGAGGAGGCCAAGCAGGTTGAGCAGCGTACTCTTGCCGCTCCCGCTGGGGCCGATAATCGAACAGAACTCGCCGGCTTCGACGGCAATCGAAACGCCATCTAACGCGACGACCGTCTCGCCGCCGGTGGCGTACTCCTTGGTCACCTCCCGAAGCTCAATCGCCGCCATCGACGCCCCACTGCTCGGTCCCTCGCCGCCACCGCACCGCTCCGACGCTGATGGCCGCAACTGCCCCGAATCCGGCAGCCACGAGCACAGTCCACACACTCAGCGGGCGGCCCGCCTCCTCACTGGTCGTTACGTCGTAGGGAACGGCGACCGTCTGCTCGTAGCTGACACCATCGACACGGTAGCTGACGGTGATCGGCACCGTCTCCGGCTCGCCATTGTCGGTCACGGCGAACCCATCGTCTTCGAGGACGCCCGTCAGATCAAAGGTGGCGAAATCGCTGTCGGGAACCGTTCCGATGAAATAGTCACGTTGAGGCGCTGCCGGTCGCAGGCCGTCGGTCGACTCGAGGGAGACGACCGTCCCCTCGAGTTCCTCGAGGCCGACATTTCCAGCGTTGCCGGTGATCGTCACGCGATTGCCCTCCCGTTCCATCCGGATATCAGTCAGCGTGAGCGACTCGGTTCCTGGCTCGTACTCGAAGGTTGTCTCGACTGTCCGCCGGTCGTCGCCGGGGTCGTCAGTCGAGAGGCGATAGGCCGCGGTGAACGTCACCGTCGCGTCACCTGCGAGGCGGTCGGTTTCAAACAGCATCGTCTCCGAACTGTTTCTCGAGACGTCGGCAATCGGCATCCGGGCGTAATCGGTATCCTCGGTCGTCGGCTGGATAAAAACGTCTCGGGCGGTCGCCGCGCCAACGTTCGAGACGCGAACCTCGAGGGCAGGCGTCGGCTCGGCGCTTTCGGAACTGCCCCCAGCAGCTAACAGCTCCTCGAGGCCGCCAATCTCGACGCCGTCATCCGTTTCGACCATGTAAACGCGAGTTGCACTGACGTCGATATCGTCGGCCGGCGTGCCGACGTTGAGGGAAATCGGCCGCGTGACGGTGACCGTCTCACCGCTTTCGTCGGTGCCCTCGACGACAATCTCGAGGTCGTACGCGCCGGCGGATTCGAACTCAGCGGGTACCGATAGCGTCACGTCGTCACCTGGGGAGAGCGAGCCAAGCGAGTCGGCCTCGCCGTAGCTGTCACCGTCCCCATCGCGGGACTGTACGGATACCGAATCGAGGCTGACACCCGAGGCACTCCCAGCGGAGTTTTCGACGGTGAAGGTGACCGAGGTGGGTTCGGATGCACTCGGCGCTGGCGGAGACACATCTGTCTCGGCAATGACCAGCCGAGCGTCGGGGACGGCGGCCACCGCCTGGACACCAGCAAGCCCCACGAGAAGGACCAGACACAAAAACAGGAACCGGGTTCGGACCGTCATACTGACTGTCATAAGGAAGCTGAAAGGTTATGACTGTCGGTTACGGGGACACCGCCCCCTCAAGGCTAGACCTATTATAGTGGCTCACCCAACCGACAGCCCGGACAGTAGCGCATCGTCTCCGAGACGTTCAAAGAGTGGACAGACTCATACGATGACGGGACGTAGCCGAGGCCGACCCGCGAGCCCAACTCGCACCTGGAGACGATGACAGAAGACACTGATATCCGAAGTCTCGATGAGAATACCGTTGCCCGAATCGCCGCCGGCGAGGTGGTCGAACGACCAGCCAGCGCAGTCAAAGAGTTGGTCGAAAACAGCCTCGATGCCGACGCCACCCGAATCGACGTGACAATCGAATCCGGTGGCACCGACCTGATTCGGGTTGCCGACGACGGTCACGGCATGACCGAGGCCGATCTCCGGGCGGCCGTTCGCCAACACACCACGAGCAAAATCGAGAGCGTCGCCGACCTCGAGGCCGGCCTCAGCACGCTCGGTTTTCGTGGCGAGGCGCTCCACACCATTGGATCGGTTGCCCGGCTTTCGATTCAGAGCCGGCCACACGACGGGGCCGAACACGGGACCAAACTCGTCTACGAAGGCGGTGCGGTAACGAGTGTCGAGCCAACCGGCTGTCCGGTCGGGACGAGTGTCGAAGTCACCGACCTCTTTTACAATACGCCCGCTCGCCGAAAGTTTCTGAAGACAACAGCCACCGAGTTCAGCCACGTCAATCGTGTCGTCACTCGGTATGCGCTGGCAAACCCCGATACCGCCGTCTCGCTGACCCACGACGGCCGCGAGGTGTTCGGGACGACCGGCCAAGGAGACTTGCAAGCGGCCGTCCTCGCCGTTTACGGTCGCGAGGTTGCAAGCGCGATGGTTCCCGTCGGAGCCGACGACGAACCGAAGGACGACACGCTCCCACCGGGGCCACTCGAGGCAGTCTCCGGACTCGTCTCCCATCCCGAAACGAACCGCTCGAGTCGGGAGTATCTCGCCACCTACGTCAACGGTCGGGCGGTCACCTCCGAAGCGATTCGAGAAGGGATCATGGCTGCCTACGACGGACAGTTGGGTGGTGACCGCTATCCGTTTGCCGTCCTCTTTCTGTCCGTTCCTGGCGGCGCGGTCGATGTCAACGTCCACCCGCGAAAACGCGAAGTCCGATTCGATGACGACGATGCCGTTCGCCGACAGGTCGAGGCCGCTGTCGAATCGGCCCTCCTCGAGGCCGGACTCCTCCGCTCTCGAGCGCCCCGCGGCAAATCAGCTCCCAAAGAGACGACAATTGCCCCTGAGTTATCGGAGAGCGACACACAACCTGCTGAACCCAGCCCAGAGGGGGACGACAAAACCCACGCACCATCCCCGAATCGAGAGTCGACACCAACTCGAGACCGCTCGTCCTCGAGTGCACCTTCCTCGAATTCGACTTCGCGCTCGAATACATCCACGCCAGCCCCCTCGAGTGAGTCACAGCAGAGGCGAGAGCCAGCGACGAAGCCACCGGAAGCAGTCTCCTCCAGCCAAAACGACCGCTCGACAGACGGGAAAACCCAGGCTGGCCAATCAACGGAGACAGCACATCAGCACGCCCAATCACCGGCGGCGGCACGTCAAGACACGTCACCGACGGACGCGCCCACTGTTGAGACCGACGGCCGAGACACGCCATCGCCACCGGAGGCGTCATCAGCACCGGAACAGGCAACCGACAGTACGACACTCGAACCAGACCGAAAATTCGTCTCTCGAGGCGAGCAACAGACCCTCGACGGTGAGGCCGTTGCGACCGAACAATCGTTCGACTCGTTGCCACCGCTTTCGGTCCTCGGCCAGCTACAGGACACCTACCTCGTCTGTGAATCGCCGGATGGACTCATCCTGATCGACCAACACGCCGCCGACGAACGGGTGAACTACGAACGGCTACAGGCGGCGTTTGCGGACGATTCGACCGCCCAGGCGCTTGCCTCCCCGGTCAGCCTCGAGCTGACTGCTGCCGAGGCTGAAACGTTCGAGTACTACCGGGAGGCGCTTTCGGAACTTGGATTTGACGCCGAACGGGTCGATGACCATACGGTCGCCGTCACGGCCGTGCCGACGGTCCTCGCAACGACACTCGAGCCCGAAACACTTCGGGACGTCCTCGCATCGGTCGTTGCCGGTGACGAACAGGCTGGAACCGAAACCGTCGAGGCGCTGGCGGCTTCCCTCTTAGGCGACCTCGCCTGTTATCCCTCAATCACCGGCAACACCGCACTTACTGATGGCTCAGTGCTCGAACTGCTCGCCGCGCTTGATGACTGTCACAACCCCTACGCCTGCCCCCACGGCCGCCCGGTGATTATCGAACTCGAGACCGACGAGATTGCGGCGCGATTCGAGCGCGATTATCCTGGACACGGCGGTTGAACACCGGATCCGTCCACTCCAAGTCGTGCTATCGCCCTCGACTCACCGATAGCACTTATACGATAGCCGTTCGTGTGGCGACACATGCAGGGATCTATCGGCGTTCAACAATCGACAAGCGGTGGGGGCTGGCCATGAGCAAACTCGTTACCTTTGGCGAGACGATGCTCCGGCTCTCGCCGCCAGGCGACGAACGACTCGAGACGGCCGCCGAGTTTGACGTGCGGGCCGCTGGCGCAGAGAGCAACACCGCTGTTGCAGCCCAGCGGCTTGGAATGTCTGCGACATGGCTCTCAAAGCTCCCTGACTCGCCACTCGGCCGTCGGGTCGTCAGTGAACTGGCAAGCTACGGAATCGAGACAGATGTCGTCTGGAGCGATGACGGCCGACAAGGAACGTACTATTTAGAACACGGCGGGAAGCCACGGGGCTCGAACGTGATTTATGACCGAGCAAACAGTGCGATTACGACGGCAAAAGCCGAGGAGTTCGACCCCGCACTCATCAAAGAAGCGCGTGTGTTCTTTACGACGGGTATCACGCCGGCACTCTCACCACAGCTCCGAGAGACAACCGCAAAGCTGCTGAACGTCGCCCACAACGCCGACACAACGACTGCATTCGATACCAACTACCGGCGAAAACTCTGGAGCCCCGAGGAAGCCGAAAAAACACTGACCAAACTGTTTCCGGGTATTGACGTCCTCATTATCGCCGGTCGTGATGCTCGAACCATCTTCGAGTTCGAAGGCGACCTCCGACAGTTCGCCCACAACATCGCCTCGAAATTCGACTTCACCACCGTCGTCGTCACCCGCGGCAAACAGGGCGCACTCGCCTGGCACGATAACGTCGTCCATGACCACGATGTCTACGAAACGGACACCGTCGACCCAATCGGCACCGGCGACGCATTCAGCGGCGCATTTATCGCCCGCCGGCTGGCTGGCGACGACGTTCACACCGCCCTCGAGTACGCCTCAGCGACGGCCGCACTCAAGCGGACGATCCCTGGTGACGCCGCACTCGTGACCAAAGAGGAAGTGGAGGCCGTTATCGACGATCAAAACGACGAGATTTCGCGGTAACCTGGTCAAAGTACAGTACTCAACTGTACAGTCGTGTCCCACCGACACACACTGCGGGAAGGACTTTGAGCCTCCAGTGGCTATCGTCGGTATGGTTCATATTGCGATTATCGGCGCTTACGGCAGTGCTGGGGTCGCCGTCGCTGACAAACTCGTCGACGCGCCCAGCGTCGAACTGACGCTCCTCGATGACGCCGACCCCGGCGGCGGCCTCTGTATTCTCGAGGGCTGTATGCCCTCAAAAGAGGTCCTCTCAGCCGCAGCCCACCGGTATCAGGCCCGCCATGACCACCGACTGATGGGCACCCCCGACGTCGATCTCGAGGCCGTCGTCGAAACCAAAAACGAACACATCGGCGGCTTTGCCAGCCACCGACAAGCCCACGTCCACGAACTCGCTGACCGCGAGAACGTCCAGTTCATCCGTGAACGCGCTCAGTTTATCGACGCCCACACTATCGCTGCTGGCGATCACACCATCGAACCCGACTACATCGTGATCGCCACCGGCTCGAACGTGAACCTCCCCGACTTGCCGGGCATCCACGACGTCGAGTATTCGACGAGCGCAGATGTGTTAGACCGGACGAGTTTTGGCAAGTCGGGACTCGTCATGGGCTTTGGCTACATCGGTCTCGAACTCGCCCCCTACCTCAGTGAGGCTGCCGGCATGGATCTCACCGTCATCGAACACGACGCCTACCCACTCGACCAGATGGAAGCCGAATACGGGCAGACACTCCTCGAGCTATATCGCGAGGATTTCGATATCGAAATCCTGACTCATACTGACGAGCAAGCTCTCGAGCCGACTGCCGACGGCGGCGTCCGGCTGACTGTCGACCGGAAGGGCTCCGAACAAACGCTCAAAGCCGACGAACTGTTTTTGTTTACTGGCCGTCGGCCAACACTCGATGGACTCGGACTCGAACACACGCCACTCGAGGTGAAACCGGGGTGGGTCGAGGCGACAATGCAGGCCACCGAGGCCGACCACATCTTTGTTGTCGGCGATGCAAACGGCAAGGAGCCAATCTTACACGTCGCGAAAGAACAGGGGTTTGTGGCAGCCGACAACATCCTCGCCCACCATCGGGACAAGGCGCTTACGGATTACACGAACACGCCACATCACGTCATTTTCAGCGCCCTCGGTGTCTATCCGTTCGCCCGCGTTGGCTACACGCCAACGACGGTCCAAGAGGCCGACTGCGAGGCAATCGTCGTCACCCGCGAAGCAACCGACGACGGCGTTTTCAAAACCAAAAACCATCCAGACGGGCGAGCAACGCTGATCGTCGACGCCGACACCGGCACCGTCCTCGGCTATCAAGCACTTCACTACCATGCCGATGTGATGGCCAAAACAATGCAGGTGATAATCGAGCTAAGACTCGATGTTCGAGACCTCCCAGACCGAGCCTACCACCCAACGACACCCGAAATCCTCGATGGACTCTTTCGGGAAGCGGCGACACGGGTCGGGCGCTAACGGCCTCCTCACACACCGGAGCTACGCCGGCCGAAGATGATCGGTATCGCCTGAAAACTCGAGTGTCCACCCATCTCCCGCTCGTGTGAGTTTCGTTATTCCACACAACGGTGCCTCGACACCATCAGTAGTCCCAACAAGCCCGCGAGTAACCCCGCCGACGGTGAGGCCATGACCGACAAACAACAATGGCCCATCGTGTGCGGCGACCAGTCTCCGAGCCGCTTCACCTGCCCGCTGTTCGGCCTCGAGCCCAGTTTCGGGAAACTCGGGAACAACAACCGAGTCGTGATCGCAAACGAGCGGCTCAAACCACTCCGCAAGACGCTCCGGGGACACCCGTTCGGGATCACGGCTAAACCACTCCGGATTCAGATGCTCGCCGAGGCCAGCCTCGAGTCGAAACGGTGCCTCGAGTACCCGACAGATCTCATCAGCGGTTTGGACGGTCCGGAAGAACGGCGAGGCGTAAATCGCTTCCAAGTCGGTATCGGCAAATCGGCGACCGACTCGCCACGCTTCCCACTTGCCATGGTCGGTGAGCCCCGGATCGTGAACCCGCTCAGCATGTAATTCCCAGTCGGGGTCGACGCTATCCTGTCGTTGTCCGTGTCGAACGACATAGACTGTCTCCGTCATATGCTGTCTCTACGTGATCGCCTGCTATGTGTGTGGCTCTCACACACTCTTTGCTAACATCTAAAACGCTAAATCGGCCGATTTCGGTACAGAGAGGCGTGCTATCTCACATCCGGCAATGGTTAATACCGAACAGCGCCTTAGGGCTATCGATCACAATGAGATCCTTTGAGCAAATGAACCGGCTGTTTACGGAGATGGATCGCACATTTGAACAGCTTCGCTCGGGATGGATGCAGGGCAACGCGTTCGGACCTACCCCAGCACTCGAGGCCAAGACCGATACCGATACTGACTCAGTCGCAATTACACGCCACCCCACACAGTGGAACTGGAACGCAAACACGACCACCAGCCTCAAAGAGGAAGACGGCTCCTACGTCTTCGTCATGGACCTCCCAGGCTTTGAGACCGAGGAAATCGACCTTCGGTTCGACGACGGCCACCTACAGATTGCCGCCCAGACCGGCGACAACGCGGATGTAACCGGTAGCGACGTACACGCCGTCCGCCACACCAGCCGCCAGTTCCGCCAAGCCGTCCCAATTCCCAAGCCCGTCAACGCCACCGAAATCAGCGCCAGCTACCACAACGGCGTCCTCGAAGTCACCCTCCCACTCCTCGAGGCGGACGCCGACAACGGACACCAAATCGAGATCGAGTAGGCCACAAAACACCGGTCGTAGATCACCCTCGAGCGCCTGTTTTGCGGCTTCATCAGCCTCTCACTCGAGTTGGGATCTGGGTCAATCTCGAGTTTGACTGTCTTGTGTTGGCGCTCAACTTCGTGCCCAGTCAATTTCGCTGTCGGGGTCGTGGTAGGCCTGATACACCTCAAGGTTGTCGTACCAGGTCGCGTAGTTGTGTTTGCCATACCCGCGAATCTGGAAGGGTTCCGGCGGTGTGAGTCCCATCCCAATATAACAATCCCTGACTTGACAAAAGATATTCTGAAGGCACTGGTCCCGGAACGCACGTTCGGATGGCGGGTCATATGGCAGCATCTCGAGGCGAACGTCGGGTTCTCGACCAATTTCTGGTTCGGTTGTCGTGACCGTTCGGTACTCACCAACGGTTCGGTCATCCCAGTAGATTCTGAGACCCGAGACGGCTTCGATTGGCAGGTCCGAAGCCGACGATTCAGCTAGTTCATCGGAACCCGGTGGCTGTGCCGGGTCGGAACTGGCTGTGGGGGACCGGTCGGTCTCGAACGCAGCGGAGTCCGTCGCGATTCCTCGAGTCGCTTCGAAGTCAGCACCAAGGTACACGTCCTGCTGGTACACGACGTTTGAACCGGTTGCGCCTTCCGGCAACTCGACCGGCGGTTCACCCTCGGTGTAGTGGCTTTTCAACTGCTCGTAAAACTCACCGAAATGCGTCATATACGCCTCGAGTGAGAGGTCTGAGAGTGCGAGGGCTACGGCGGCAACTCGATCAGGATTCTCGCGTGGCTCGAGGGTGTCGTAGCCGCGCTCGCGGTAGACGTGATACTTTGCGAACTGTCGAGTGTGTTTGACCGCGACGCGTTCTTCGTAGGTACGTTCGACATCTTTGTCTGGGTAGGCGTCCTGTTCGTGGTATTTGATGTCGCCGTTGGACAACATCTCAATCAAATGCTCGACGTTATTATTATCTATAACACTTAGGCCAATTCTCTCAGATTCACCAGTTATAATAGCATCCATTATTATGCCCTCCGACTTTTAGCGTCACCCGTTGAACTTCCCTCACCAGTATTATCGACACTCATTTGGTCCATCGTATAATCAGCAATGCTCTGTTTCCAGTTGTCTGGTGGAGTAATGCTCTCGAGTTTGTTTGTGAGTTCGGCTAGTTCGTCCGTCTGTTGGTTGTTGAGTTCGGCTTTAGCGGCTTCATAGCCTGCCATGAACTCGTTTGGAATAAATCGTTTTGTGAATTCTTTCCCCATCGCTTTCCCTGCTTCTTTGACGACCTTTGCATCCTGTTTCATTCCCGTTGTATCAGTCACCTGGCCGGCTGAACTGCCACTCATCTGGCGTTGAATGTGCATCTCGGTTCCCATCTGATTGACCACGACGGGGCCACCCTCGAGCGCCTGTTTCGCGGCCTCGTCAGCCTCGCGCTCGAGTTGCGGATCAGGGTCAATCTCGAGTTCGACGCCCTCCTGTGGCATCATGGAAATTGCGGCTCCGCCAGTCTGCTGCTTCACGTGCGCAAGTTCGTGGGCGAGAAGATGCTGCCCTTCCGGAGAGGTGGGATCATACTCACCTGAATTAAACGCGATTTTGTTACCACAGGTAAACGCCTTCGCGCCGATGGCGTCACACGCCTCGGCAGCTTTGGGCCCGCGCTGAATCCGGACATCCGAAAAGTCGGCGTCCATTCGGCTCTCGAGTGAGCGCTGAATCGTGTCGGGAAGTGGTTCCCCGTCGCCGGCGACAACCTCGAGCACCGTCCCCGGTATGTCTTCGCGACTCGTCCCAGTCCCTTCGACAGCCCGTTGAATCCGGTGGTCGGCCATCTCATCCTGGTACCCCATCGACTGGAGTGGGATACCTTCGCTCTGCCACCGATGGACGGAGTCGAGGCCGTAGCGCTGTTCTTTGCGCTTGAGCATCACGAGCTGTCGTCGACTTTCGATGTCGGTCTCGTAGTGGCTTTCGGCGTGGGCGATACTGTAGAACTCGGATAAACTCGAGTTCGACTGTTAACACTCGAGTTGAGTGCTGTTGATCGGCTCTGGGCCGAGTCGGCGTTGGATCGGCGTGATCGAAATCCCATGCGTTCTCCTAGCACAATATTCTACCCATTTCACTTTAATATTTATCTTAGTAAATAAGAACTCACAGAGTAAGTGACTGGACAAATGATGTATCAAACAACACATGAGCATCTCACCGATGAACTCACTCGATTTAGGCGATTGCTCGTGGCGTACAGACGAGAACGGGATGTGCTTATGCCTGCGGCTTCTCTGGACCTCGAGTGGTCGATGCAAACGCATTTTCTGAACGTCCAGGATGGCATTACGAGCGAATGGCTGTCCGTTGGGCTGCTCTAGATTTGCTTTCGTCGTCGTCGGCTCGACTTGGGTGACGACGTACTCGCCGAGACTCGAGACCTGGTTCTCGAGGGCAGGCTCAGTCGTCAAATTAGCACATTGAACCCGTATCGACATGATTTGGCTTATCCGAGTAGTGATTTAATGTTTCCAAGCAGGGAGTCATTGCCGAAGTATTTGGAATCGAGATTTGAGAGATACGCGCCATCCTCATCAGGGGCGTGATAGTTGGGGTAAAACTCGACTTGCTCGTAGGCCAGCGCGGCAGCAATATGACCCAAACCTAACACTTGATACTCTTCGGGCGGCATAACCCCCATTCGAATAAAACAATCTCTGATCTGACACCCTAGATCGAACGACAGTCCGTGTTGGAACTGCTCGAGGGTGCCGGGATCGACCGGTGGCTCCTCAAATCGCGCATCTGGTTCCCTGTCGGGTTCAATTGCCGTGGTAACCTGTTCGAAGCCATCATGGTCGAGGTAGGCCATGTGGAGTTCGGACGTTGTGTCTACGTAGAATCCGGTGGCCAACTCCGCCAACTCTTCCTCGTTAGATCGCTCGAACAGTTCTGTAGAGAAGCTAGCCCATGCTTCGATTCCCTCATCAGTCAGCGCCGCCAGCGGCGTTTCAGTCGGCGCGTCCTGATCCAAATCGAGGCCGAATTTTGTGGCGAGCCCTCGAGCGTCATCGGCGAGGTCAGTGTCGAGTGGGTCAAGCCCGAGATAGATGTTCTTGCGGTAGAGATGGTAGCGTTCGTCTTTCGAGTTCTTTGGCGGGTGAAGAACACGCTCGGTGTTCTCGTCATGGTGACTTTTCAGTTGCTGGTAGAGGTCGCCGAAATGAGTCTCGAACTCCTCGAGGTCCATGCCGTCGATTGCGGATCGGACTGCCTGCAAGTGGACGGGATTCTTCCACCTCGGTTTGACCGTGTCATAGCCACGGTTCAAAAAGACGTAGTACTGGGCGTAGCGGCGGGCCTGATTATTGTATTCATTTTCTTCTCGAGTTCTTTTATCTGCTTTATCATGGTATTCATCGCACAAGTGTGCATAAATCTCTCCGTCGTCTTTATGCATCTCAATTTGATGTTCGGCACCGTTGTTATCAATTACTTTAGTACCGATATCAACTTCATCTTCGCCGATTATCTCTGCCTTCATAGTATTATTAGAACTTCGCACCGTCAGAATGATCTTTCATCTCTTCACCCTCATTACGACCACCGAGCCAACCGGGTAGGCGGTCAGTGACAGCACCACCCCACTCACCTAGCCAGTCTGGAGTGACCTGCTTAGCAGTCTGCCCAATCGCAGGTGCCGTATCTAACACGCCTTTGGTGGCGGCACCGGTGACCGCCGCACCGAGAATTGCTCCCACTGGTCCTGCCAGTCCCAACCCGGTAATTCCCGCAGCAGTCATCAACCCAGCCCCGCCCGAAATAACGTCTTTGCCGGCTTCACTGGCCATCTTGGCTTTCGTCGTGGACGGTTCGACCTGGGTGGCAACGTACTCGCCGAGACTCGAGACCTGGTCTTCTAAATTTGAGAGCCGTTCCTCAACTGAGCCGTCGGTACCGCCCATATTTCGGTAGCCGTCTGCTTCGCGTCGCTGGTTGTCTTTTTTGATTTCGTGATTACGTTTGGCATAACTCGCCATAGTCGAACCGATATCGGCGATTGCGCCGGTAAAGCGCTGGACGTGCATTTCGGTATCGGCTAAATCACCGCGAAGGCCGGTTTCCCAGCCGCACATAACTTGCCCGGCGACCTCGTCGGCCTCGCGTTCGGCAGCCGGGTCGGGATCAATCTCCATCTCGACTTCAGTTTTAGGCATCATGGAGATGGGTGCGTCGGGTTGCTGGAGCGTGTGAACGACCTCGTGGGCGAGCAGATGCTGTCCTTCAGGGCTTTGTGGATCGTACTCGCCGGGTCCAAACGCGATGTGATTCCCGACGGCAAACGCGCGAGCGTTAACTTCTTCACAGGCTCGCTGGGCTGTCGGCCCCGTGTGAAGTTGGACGTGATCCAACGAGGCATCTAAACGTCCCTCGAGGCTGTACGTAGTCATTGAATTAGTCCCGTGGCTCATGCCAACATGATTTCGCTTACCCGAGTAGTGATTTGACGTTTCCAAGCAGGGAGCCGTCCTTGAAGTATTCCGAGTCGATATCGCCATAGAATGTGCCATCATCCTGGATGAGGTGATAATCTGGGTAAAAATCGACTTCTTCGTAGGCTTTCGCGGCGGCAATGTGGCCGATCCCAAGGACCTGGAATTCTTCTGGTGGCGTAACGCCCATTCGGATGAAACAGTCCCGAATCTGGCAGATTACATCGAACACCACGGCATGCTGAAACTCCTCGAGAGTGCCCGGATTAGCCGGCAAGAGTTCGATTAATGCGTCGGCTTCTCTGTCGGGTTCAATCGCCGTTGTGACCTGCTCGAAGCCATCGTGATCAAGATAGGCCATATGGAGTTCGGAGGTTGTATCCACGTAGAATCCGGTGGCCAACTCCGCCAACTCTTCCTCATTGGACCGCTCGAATAATTCCGTAGAGAAGCTAGCCCACGCCTCGATTCCGTCGTCAGTCAGCGCCGCCAGCGGCGTTTCAGTCGGCGCGTCCTGATCTAAATCGAGGCCGAATTTCGTGGCCAGCCCTCGAGCGTCATCGGCGAGGTCAGTGTCTAACGGATCGAGCCCGAGATAGACGTTTTTGCGGTAGAGATGGTAGCGTTCGTCTTTCGAGTTCTTTGGCGGGTGTATGACGCGTTCAGTACTCCCGTCGTGGTGACTTTGTAGTTGCTGGTAGAGGTCGCCGAAATGAGTCTCGAACTCCTCGAGGTCCACTTTGGCGATTGCTGACCGGACTGCCTGCAAGTGGACGGGATTCTTCCACCTCGGTTTGACCGTGTTATAGCCACGGTTCAGGAAGACGTAGTATTGGGCATACCGGCGGGCCTGTTTGTTATACTCACTTTCCTCAGGTGTGCGATCAACAACTTCAGCGGGATAATGCTCACACTGGTGGCCGGTGATTTCTCCTTTTGTATCTATTTCAATCAAATGTTCAGCATTGTTGTTGTCAATTACACTAAGTCCTACCAACCTATCATTCTCTCCCGTTATTTTAGCATCCATATTGATCATCGATTTTTCGCGACGCCTTCGAGAGCGCTGTAGCCTTCTTCATCCGCATCACGACTACCGAGCCAACTGGGTAGGCGCTCGCGCCAGGAGGCGTCCTCACCGGTCATCCAGTCTGGAGTGACCTGTTTTGCAGTTTGCCCAATCGCAGGGGCCGTATCCAACACGCCTTTGGTGGCAGCACCGGCGACCGCTGCACCGAGGATTGCACCCAGTGGCCCTGCCAGTCCTAGGAGACCCACTCCTGCCGCCGTCGTCACCGCAGCCCCACCTGAAATAACGTCTTTGCCGGCTTCACTGGCCATTTTGGCTTTCGTCGTCGAGGGCTCGACTTGGGTGGCGACGTACTCGCCGAGACTCGAGACTTGCTTTTCTAAGTTCGAGAGCCGTTCTTCAACTGAGCCATCGGTACCGCCCATGTTTCGGTAGCCTTCGGCTTCACGTCGCTGATTGTCTTTTTTGATTTCGTGGTTACGTTTGGCAAAACTCGCCATAGTAGAGCCGATATCGGCGATTGCGCCGGTAAAGCGTTGGACGTGCATCTCGGTATTTGCCAGTTCGCCGCGAAGACCGGTTTCCCAGCCGCGCATGACTTGCCCGGCGACCTCGTCGGCCTCGCGTTCGGCGGCCGGATCGGGATCGATCTCCATCTCGAGTTCGGTTTTAGGCATCATTGAGATGGGTGCGTCGGGTTGCTGGAGCGTATGAACGACCTCGTGAGCCAGCAGATGCTGGCCTTCGGGCGAGTGAGGGTCGTACTCGCCAGGGCCGAAGGCGATATGATTCCCAACGGCAAACGCGCGAGCGTTAACTTCCTCACAAGCTCGCTGGGCCGTCGGCCCCGTGTGAAGCTGGACGTGATCCAGCGAGGCATCCAAGCGTCCCTCGAGGCCGGTTTTGATTTCGCCCTCGAGGGGCTGGCCGGGTTCGGAGACAACCTCTCGAACTGAGTCCGGGACGCCCGTCTCACCGGCTGGTGTCTGATTGCGGTGGGCGGCTTTGTTGCGGTGGAGGGAGGCTTCGTTTCGCTGTTCGATATCGTGTGGAACTGCGGGCGGGCGACTCTGTTGGCGCT